>FRDC01000581.1_pt2 | contig 44587 bp, 42 predicted proteins | sample 1106171 | NCBI WGS metagenome assembly FRDC01 (sample SAMEA3930566, study PRJEB13176) | freshwater metagenome | biome: Drinking water system; feature: drinking water; material: water | place: Singapore | collected 2014-12-20 | reverse complement strand
GGAACATTCTGAGTATAAATGCACCAAGCACATATATTCTTCATCTCAGTAATATACGGCTTTTTGATGTAACAAATGGCATGTGCGGCCAACATACCTTGAATTTTAGAAAAATCTGAATTCTGTCTTTCGTATTTTACTGTCCCGGCAGTTGATATTCCAAGATAAAGCCCATCTACATTATCGTCTATTTTAACATATTGTTTTTCCCACCCCGAAAGCTTTGCATCATCTTCTAGAATTACACACGGAAAAATATCCCTTTCTAGTGCCGTTTTCATAGCTTTAATATGAGATTTACCTACTCCAATATAATGAACGGAGTCTCGTATTCCAGCAATTCGAGTATGATCTTTTATGCCATACGCTGCAAACTGAGACTCCATAGCCTTGGCATTTTCAGTATGCTCGTCGAGATTTATCCAATAATACGGGATGGATTTAAGATCTATTATCATTTATGTGACTTACATCCTAGTCGATATGCCTCTCGAACTTCACTGATAATTTGATCTTTTGAAAATCCTACATCTTCTCCTGTTCTATAATGAATAGATTCTCCGAATTCAACTTTCTTTAAAATAGATTGCAATATAGATTTAATACCGGGCCGCTTTCCCCTCCAAAACAACCCAAAATACCTATTGTATCCATACCCATCCTTTGTGGGATAACATCCCAATTCCATACAATTATGTGTTTCGGATTCTATTTCATGGTAATCGTCGAAATGCTTGATGTAAAAATTCTTCTTCTTGTGTTTCATAATAATTCCTCAAAATTAGGCTTCTCAATAATTTTCATTTTTCTTTTGGGTGGATGGTCTCCAATCTCTAATTTTTTATTTACTTCTTTCCATAAAGAAACACATTTTTCACACCCACCCCCATTACAAGAAGTATTTCTGCAAAATTTACACATTATGCATGGCGTATCACACAACTCACAATAATACCAATCAGAATCTTTTATCATCGTTTCTTTCGAAGAACCACAGCCCAACCATTCTTAGTAACACCGGATCCACGTTTTGCCATTTTCATAATAGATCCGCGATGCAGGCCGTTCTTTTCACAGAAATCACAAATCCCGGCTCTAACAATACTTTGGTTTCCATCAGGAGAAACAAACACATACTCATTGTTGTCTAAATTAGAACCCCGACCCCAAGAAGAAGCCAATCTGCCATAAAACTTCTTTCCGTTCTCAGAAAATAATTTTAGATTCTTTTTTGAGTGTTTTTTCCCGTAAAATGGATTGTTCTTTCCGGTTAAATATTTTTTAAGTTTTGTTCTTATCATTTCATAGTCTTTCGAATTTGCTATTTTTTGGCGATTAACTCCAACTCCCATTTTTAGAATCGCATATGCCATCTTAGTTCGGTGTTTGGGTGTTTTAACCATACGCAATAGTAATTTATGACACAGATAATGCTCTCTTGGTGTTAATCTGACTAAGTTCTCTTTTTTGTTTGATCCACCCAAACACAGAGGAATTATATGATGTTTTTCATAATAAATCTCTGAATCAAGATCTCGATTTTTCCGAGAATTGATAATTTTATAATATTCTTTAGTATATTTTGATTGATTATAAAACTTCATTAGATATTAAAATTGCGACATTTGTTTGTAAATCACCAAATTCCGATTCTTTACACCACACAAATTTAATTTTTTCTGGATCTGTTTCGGGATATAATGTTTCAACCGCCTCTCGTAAACAGATAGTCAGAATTTCTTTAGGATCAAATAAAATTATTTTTCCTCAGAAAGAGGGCATTTGTATCCAGACTTTTCCGATTTATAAATTTTAGTTGGCTTTAATTTCTTGAGGTCAAACATAGCAACATCAAAAGTCGAAAAAGAAATTCCATTTTCGCCTGCCTCCCTAAAAACTTGACCCAAACTACATCGGGGAGATATCACGTATTCATCCAATAACTTACCATGAATCCCTTTCTTATTCTTCGCAATTGCCACGTAAATTTTCATAATTTATTCCTTTGCCTTACCTTTCTTTATTGGTTCTTCTTCCGCAACCACATTATCCGACCCATATTTAAACTCTTTGGCCACTGCAATTTCAAGTTGTTTCATTACTTCGGGTGTGTAGTATTTTTCCGGCTCTTCATTAATAGATTTTTCAAATGCTTTACTTCCATCAGGCATTTCATATCGAGTGGAGTTTTTCTTAAAAATTCCATACTTTTCAGCCAAAGGAAGCAAACCGTAATACTTGTTAAGTCCTGTATCATACTTCAACAAAAGATCTACCTGACTATTTTCCTTAGTAAGTCTTGCTTTGTTAAGTTTGGCGTGAATAACATTTCCTACAACTTCGCCATCAATTTTTTCCTTACTTTTTGTCAAAAATACAATTGTCGAAGCCGCATACGTCACCCCACTACCACCACTTTGAACTTTAGTTGAGTACATAGACATCGTATTGTAGGTGTGATTAGTTAAAATTAAGGGAATTCCGGCCTTACCTAGTTTCAAAGTAAGCACACGGAAAATTGACTTAATAACTCTCGCTCTGGTCATGTCGGTGGTTTCTTTTCCTTCGGCCGTTGTTAAAATTTCATGTGATGTAGAAAGCATTCCGAGACTGTCAAGAACCAAAAGCAGCGGTTGCCTTTCAGACTTTTCAACAGAAAGATACTTATCGCAGATTTTAATAGCCTGATTTCTAAACTCTTCAACAGTAGAAATTCCAATCACTGCAATTCTTTTTGGGTCAATCCCACGACCTTTAATCATATCACTTGTAATAGCAGATTCTGATTCAAAATACATACAAATTCCAGTAGGATTTTCTTTCAAAAAAGATCCAACAACGCTAAGAGCAAACCACGACTTTCCAACCCCAGAATCTCCAGCCAAAGCAATGATTTTATTACTTGCTATTCCTCCATTCAAGGAACCGGAGAGTAGGGCATTGAGTGCATAAGATCCAGTATCAATATATTTTTCCACATCATTTATACCTCCATCTTCAACGATAGAAGAATACTCATTTTCTGTTACCTTCAACATATCTTTTATAAAACTCATAATTTAATTCCAATTTTGATTTAAATATTTACTCTTACCAATCTTAACTAGATTGGCCATTCTCTGTTGATTTTTCCGATGTTTCTTTTTTATCGCTTTACCTTTGGAGTTTGGCATCTATTATTCCTTAATAATTTTCTTAATATCTTTCATTAAATTCTTCAAACAGTTCACCAAAAATTTCTCTGCCTCTTTCATTGATTCTTCAATTGTTCTATAATTTTGATTAAACACAGTTGCATCGGATAAACTAGTGACCGAAATATTATAGCTCCCACTAGAAATTTCTTTAATTCTTAAATAATAGTATAAATTTTCTGATATAAAACAATCAGCTACCCAATCTTTTGTAAAGTCATGATGCCATTTTAGAGGTTTTTTAAGTTTGATTATAACACTCCTTAAGATTGTATGGTAATTATTCGAATTAAAGGTTCTTTAGTAAATTTTTGAGCCACCTTAATCGCATCAGACATAGTAAAATGTTTATAACTAACCGCTCTTCTCCGAGACCGTTCTAAATAAAAACTAAAAAACCGTGTCTTTTTATTTAAATATTCCTCATAAGCTTTATACGATTTCCACTTTTTCCAGTCAAACCCCTTAGTAGTGTATGCCACCTTTACCCGATATAATCCGGAAAATTCAATCTTCGCTTTTTTCATAATTTACCAATTGTTATTAAAATGACTGCCAGTAATACTCCGACCCAATATCCCCAAACGAATTCCTTCTTCTCTAGATATTTTTTTAAAGACAAAAATAGGTTCATATTTGAAAAATCTCCCCTTTACTTTACAGAAATTTCTAAACTTTGGTTGACCGTTGGCATCAAGTCTATCTGCCCCAGACATCGGAACCAACAACATCTTCAAAGTTTTCTCTTGAACCATTCCTAGAGATTTCAAATAATCTACAGAGTCCTTTTCTAAAGTCAAATAACCACTTTTTATTTTTATATTATTGATGTTCCAAACCAGATACCCACCAACCTTTAAATAATCTACACATGTCATCAAAGTTGGTTTTAAATATCCATCTACCCAGTCATTGTATTTAGGGTACTTGACACATGACTGAGTAGAATCCTGAGAATAAACTTCTCGGTTAAAATACGGGGGGCTTGTAAAAACAAGATCTAAAGTTCCATGATGTTTTTTAAAATCTGGATTATCAAATATTACTTCTGATCCATTTTGATATAGTTCATATGTATTTTCTCCGGGATAGAAGAGACTAGTTTGCCTGCATTTTAGATTATAAAAATCTGCTAATAATTTATAACTTGATTGGTTATTAAACATATTAGCTGAATTTGGATCGGTCCCAATATAATGAAGGCGTCTATTAGCAGACATAGCTCCGAGAATTCTACCTCCCCAACCAGACGATGGATCATATACTTTAGCAACCCGATCTTTTGGAACTTGTTCTGTGTATTTTTCGTAAATATACTTGGCTATTCGTGCCGGAAAATTTACAGGAACCGACGTGTATCCAATTCTAAATGCACGAAATCCCTCTGGGAAAATTCTAATATTTTTTGAGAATAATCTTATTGTATATTCTTTTTGTGAGTTAACAGAAGACATTTCCGGATAATACCATTTGTTCAACCCTAAATCATAAATTTCTTGTAATTTTATCGTAAGAACATTAGAAACTCTTTTTTGATAATTTCCAGTATTATTTTTAAGATTAGAGTTGGCCTCGGCAATCCAAATACCGTGTGTTTTTTGAAATTCTTTATTTTTAGAGTACCAAAGAAGCCAATCTTTTAAATTTTGGGAGTCATATCCAAAAACTTCTGATTCTCCACTACGCACCGCTTTACTATAAACATAAAAAGAATCTCTCTTAAAATGTTTTTTACATCCTTCTAAAAAAGATTTTTCATATTTTGCCAACGATAAAGTGTCGTACAAAGACCTTTCAAATCCACTATCATCTGCTATTCTGGTTTTCATCATATGTGGAAACCACTGATTAACATGAGATTTGTTAATATGAGTGTTCCATAAAACTAAACTGTCTGCGTCTAATTCATCTTTATATTCTATTAATTTGGAATCATAATTTCCCAACGCAACAAATTCCCGGATCATCTCTTCTTCTGTGTATCCAGCCTTTGGAGGACACCCCAATTCATCCCAGACTCTAACGAACTCTTTCCGAATAAGAGACACCCAAGACTCGAATTCACCATCAGTCATGGCCAAAACTGATTCAAAGGTGAGATTAATTTTCTCATCTTGAACCAATGGGTTTTTTTCGTGAAAAGGTTTTTTCATTATACTAAGAACTTTGACAACTTACGTTCAAATTCTACATTATACTGATCTATGCTCAAAATATTCTGTAGGTACTTTGTTTTTATTTTTGAAAACATTTGCTCTCTAAAATTATCATCTCTCAAAAATACAAGTTTATTCTCAACATCTTCTACCGAATAACATCTCTGCCAAGAATCTGCTACTACTCTATTATCAATATCATACTCTTTCCAAACTAAAGGTATGGTTCCACATGCCATTGCTTCGGCATATCTGGCTGTTATAGAAGTCGGATATCCGGGCCAATTAAAACATAAAGTAGCCAAACTTCTTTCAAGAAAAGGAAACACAACTCTCATATCACGTTGCCATTTCATGTCTGGTCTGTATTTGTATTTTTTAAGATTTCCTATGTGAAATATTTTAACTTTTTCACTTTTCTTCAAAGCATGTATGATATCTCCTCTTAAATCTTCGGATTTTTTACCTCCCACATCTTTAGATTTATCACACCCATAATAACACAAATCAATGTCCTTGACACTTTTTTCCGCGTGTGAATAAAAATCAAAATGACTTTTAAAATAATTTTGAATTAACCAATATTTGTAGGCTGTAAATGCCCCTGTAATTTCGTTTTCGTCTATAGAAAATACTTGACCAGAAAATTCTGGAAAAACACGAGTTCGATAAAGATCGATAGTATCTTTTCGATCTGCTGTCAGCAAAATTAACGTTTTATTCTGTCCACACTCACTAAACACTTTTCTTATTTTTTTAATTTCATCATTCGACGCCGACAATGATTGTGGTGGAATATAGTGAGGAATATGATACTGAAACTCTGCTTCTGATGGAATTATTATAAAATCAGCGGTTTTGATGGCTGTTAAATCTCTTACTGGTTTTTGATTAAATCCAAAATTATAAAAAGTAAAATCATACTTATCCGAATGATTTTCTATAAATTTTTTAATCATCTCATACCAATAATCATTTATATACTCTATTGGTTGAGTGTAATTTACATTTGATCTTAATCTTGCAATACAAATTGTTTTTTTCATTTTAGAGAGGAGCCCCAACATTCCAAACCAAATCCGTAGGCTTTCCGAATTTCATCGCAATAGGCCAAACCTTAGCATCATATGAAAGAATACTAGGATAAGAAGGAGATTCTTTGATAGGAATATTTTTCTTAAAACCATACTCACTCTTATATAGGACAACATTAGAGTATGAATCAAGAGACACCTTCTTGCCAACCTGAACTACATGTATTTCACTTTCTGGAAATGCCAACGCCAACCCTTCAGCCAAACACCCAGATCCAGCAACGCAAAAAACTCTTTTTGGTTTAGAACACTCAAGATTTCTGGCTATTTTAATAATTGACCCAAGAACAGATTCTTCATTAAGCCCAAATGGCACCAACATAGATTTTTTACATTCCAAATAAAATTGTTCGGCCGCTTTTATACAAGGCAAAATGCTTCCGTAACATTTTACCCACATAAACTCGCACCCAATATCCATAGCTTTTCTTTGATATGGGGTAACTGTTTTTTCACTTCTAAGTGGAGCAAATATTAGAACTTTTTTGCCATATTTTTTGGCCAAATATCCCAAACTTATGGCTGCATATCCATTAGCCGGAGAGCCGCCATAAACTAAAACATCAGACTTAGATGTTTTTACAAAAAAATCAGCAAATCTGGCTTTACTACCCCATTCAAACAAATCATCTCTTACGATGTTTAGCCCACTATAAGATAGAGTTTCTATAATTGGATCTGGATTCGGATCTTCCCAGTCTTTCACCAAGTTTAAACAGTATTCAGCTTTGTCTAATATAAGAGACATTCTTTACTTCATAACACTAAAATTATTTTTCTTTTCAACTTTATAGACTTTATCAAACTTGTCTGCCAACACATCTGGTTTATGAGAAATAACGAAGACGTTGATTTTCTTGCTTAGATCACGAAGTAGTTTTAAAAATTCCTCTGTTCCAACACCATCTAAACTACTATCAAAAACTTCATCCAACAATAGTATATTTGTGTTCGTACTATTTTTTCTTCTAGAAATATCTCTCCATGTTAACAAAAGTGCCATATCAATTCTAAATTTTTCACCTTCGGAAAAAGAATTATACTCAAATTCATCTCGATGACGGCTTTTTATTACTTCTTTAAAATTTTCATCGAGATTAAAATTAACAAAAAAATCCATATCTTGCAAATATTTGTTAATAGTTTTATTCATGATGGGTAAATATTGCCGAACTATTTTAGTCTTGATGCCAGTATCTTTTAGTAATACATGTGCCGTATCATAATGATGTCTAGAATTAAGACACTCTTCTTTTTGTGCCACAGCTTCTACATGGTCACTCTCAAATTTTTGTAGTTTAAATTCTTCCTCCGAAGTTTGCCCCGTATCTTGACTAACTCTAACATTTTCTTTTACCAGATTCGAAATAAATTTATTCTCAGAAGATACCTCTATTTCCAGTTTGGAAATTTTCGATGTTAACTCAGAATACATTCGATCAAGTTCCTCTGATTCTTTTATTTTCTTTTGAACGATTTCTATTCTAGAGTTAATATCCGGTATTCCCGTGGATTCTACTTCATTTTTTTTATTTCTTTTTTCTTCTAGTATTGTTTTTCTAAAAGCTTCGTCAATTTTTTGAGTACATGTCGGGCACTCATTATTGTTTTCATAAAAATCAATCGTCTTATTAATCTGCCCTGCTCTTTGTATCAATTTAGTTTTAATTTCAAGATACTTACAGAGAGTGCTATGTAAAGAATTATCCTTAACAAATTTAGAAATTATTCCGAATCTTTGTTCGTCTAATATTTTTATTTGGTCTGTCAAATCAGCAATTATAGACTGATGTTGTAGTATCGCCTTATTGTTTTCTTCAATATACTGCGATACATTTTTATTCAAGTTCTTAATGTGTGTTTTTTGAAGATCAATCTTTTCTTTCAAAACTTGAATATTGCTGTCTTTACGTCTAAGTTCTTCTTTTAAAAAAGACTGTTTTTCTTTAAGAGCCACATTCATTTTTGAAAATATCGAAATATCCAATAATTCCTCAATCACCTCTCTTCGATTTTGAGCATCTAATTGCATAAAAGGAATATAAGTAGAGGAACCCAACATTACTAACTGGGTAAAAGACTGATAATTTAATTTTAATATATTTTGTTCTAGATACGTCTGATATTCTTTAGTTGTGGCTGTCTGGTTAACAAGATTTCCATCGCAGTATATTTCAAATACGTTTGGTTTCATACCACGGCGTACAAGATACTTTTTCTGCCCGAGTTCAAATTCTACTTCTACAAGACAATCTTTTTCATTTATACAATTAACAAGATTTGGCTTATTGATATTTCTATATGGAACACCAAACAAACCAAATGTCAATGCTTCAAAAAAGGCCGACTTACCAGATCCATTTTTCCCATAAAGCAATGTCATTGGATGCTTCTGAAAATCTATTTCAGTAAAGACATTTCCATAAGACATTAAATTTTTCCATCGAACTTTTGAAAATTTTAACATTTTCCATCATCTCCGGCAATTCCAATAGGAGTTGTTTCCAGTTGACTTGCCTGATACAGTTCGTTCATTATCTTTTTAATTCGATCTTTGTCTTCTATTTCAGAGTTTCCGTCAATTTCTTGGTGTATGATCTGCATCGTTCCCTGAGTCACATCAACTTCACCCGGATCAGCCGTATGATTAAGATCAATCTCTTCCATAATTTTTACTTCTGCTGGAGTGACATCATAAAGTTGACCAAGATACTTATCAAACCACACCGGATGCTTTTTTCCTTTGACTAGTAATCTAACAAACTTATCTTTATAGGGAGAAAAATCCGGAAACTTATTCATGTTTCCGGGAATAGAGTCATCATAGACCAAACGAAAAAACATCTTATGCGGATTCTCAATAAACTGCATACTTCCGTCAGAACTATCAAAAACATGAAATCCCTTAACTTCTTCTATATCTGCCGATGTCATGTCGTATTGTGTTCCTAGATAACAAATATTTCCATATTCGTGTTTTTGATGAAAATGACCAGTAAATACCTTCTTATATTGAGATAGTATTTTTCTATCTATTCCCTCGTCAGATTTTACACCTCGAAATACTTCATACCCAGATACCTCCAAATGACCGAAACAATATTCGCTTTTTGTATTCTGTAAATATGCCGATAAATTAGCTATTGTTTGTTCGTTCAACCAAGGAATAAAAGAAAAAGTGTCTTCTCCAATCTGTACATCTTGTGGATACAAATAAGATTTTATGTTAGGATATCTTGATAAAAGAAGCCTACAAGAACAAACATCTGACGTGTTGTTATGTACTATATCATGATTTCCAACGGCTATGTATAGATTTAATTTTCTCTTTTCTATCTCATCTAAAAATACATCTTGAACAAACTTCAATGTTTCGTATGAAATCCCCTTGCGTTTGTCAAACAGATCCCCCAAATGAATAATTTCCCGTATCTCTGGATTTTTATCCAGATACGGGAAAAAAATTTCTGAAAAGAATTTTCCTATGTAAGTTTTAAATGGTCCAGAATCCGACTTCATTCCGAAGTGTGAATCTGAAATAACTGCTATTTTAGCCATATCTCGTATTTAGACAGAAGGACTAAAACCAAGCGAACGTTTAGAGAGTTTTGGTTTAAAAACCATTAATTCAAATTCTTCGTGATTAATGGTTTTATCTCCTACTGCTCCTGAAGGAGAAATCCAACGAATATCATACGTATAAGAAGTTATTGCTCCGTTGTTTACTTGGCTCTGAATTTTTATCACAATTCCTCGGTAGTCTTCATGATTTTTAAAATCATAAGAACAGTGTCTTATTATCTGACCTAATTCAAATTTTGCAGTTTTATTAACCTTATCCATTATCGACTTCTTTTTTATTAAAGAACTCTGTCAGATCAGGAGATGCTACAAATTTCTTTTTTTTATTTTTCTTATTTCCTTTAGCCTTTTTATCAAAAAATCCAACATCAGATTCACTTAATTTAAAATAATCTGCTGCATTAGTAAGACTAGTATCCCCGGTATGAGTATCATGCGACCCAATTTCTCTGGCCTGTTTTCTCAAATAACCATTTGTATCTTGTCTTTCAAATAATCTCATTTTAATGTACGACTGTTTTTTCTCTTTTTGAATTCTTCTTAAAAAAGCATAGTAAATAATTTGTGTGAAATAGGCAAAGGGGTTCGATGATTTTTTAGGATTAAAATTGTCAATATACATTAAACAATTTTCTATTCCATCGGATATCATTTCTTCTTTATAAGAATACCCGAAAAAATTAGGTTTCGTGGCGAGCCTCTCTGCTATCATCAAAATACAAGATCCAATATATTCAGGGACTTTTGGTTTTTTCTTAAGTGGATCCTTATCTATTTGAAACTTTTCAACCTCATCTCGATATTTTGTCATTTCTTCACACATTTTTTTGTTATCGATGTAGTGTCCATCGGCAGTCTTCATTTTAGTTTTTCTTGAAGAACTACTCGATGACTTAGGGGTGGCTGATTTAATATCAAAAATAAGATCTTCGATTAAATTTTCATTATTTTGTTTTGGTTTTACTGCAATTTCAGTATCGGAGTCTATTGGATTTTCAATTAATAAATCATTCATAATTTTCTTTTTTCTTTTCTTAACTAATTTCTTTTTAAGAATTTTCTTCTTTTTTGTTCTTACTATACCCATTAGTGTATCACCCATTTCTTCTTTGTCAAGCCAAATCCGACAGATTCCCTATATTAGCCTAACAGAATGTTAAGATTTGTGAATATTTTGCAAATCTTGCAAGATTTATTCTCAAATTAAGAAAAAACTCGCATAAATACCAGAACCAAATCAATCCCAAAGGTTGTCCAAAATAAATCCAAATAAACCATAAGGATTTCGGAGACCGAGCGTAGCGAGGTCTCCGATTCCCCCGAAGGGGGAACTAATAAAGCCTTTTAGGAATCCAGATAATTCAGGAACGGATTGAATTTAAAGTCAAATTGAACCTCAAGATCACTTAAAGACATAAAACCGGAGAGGTTCTGTTCAGACTTTCCTGAAGTCTTCACCATCTTTTTATTGTTATTTCCAGAAGAACTCTTTCTAGATTTTTTCCCATTCTTTCCAGAAGAACCAGTCATTCCATGAACACCAGAATCATTCTCTTCTGATCTGATTAAATCTTCTTGATTTTTTGCATTTTCATATTCTCTCAAAATATCATTACATGGTTCTGAGATATTCATAATGTAACTCTTGGGTATTTCATATTCTAGATCACTAGAAAACTCAATCCAACTCTTAAACATCACCGTGTTATATTTTATTTCACCATTTTTAGTTTTCATAGGAATACTAAAAATTCCCATTGGTCTTATCATTATAGATTTCTTAGCCCCCCTAGAATCTAATTGACAAATTATATGTTCTCCAGTACTTAATCTAACAATCTTTACATCAAAGAGCGGTTTGGGAGTTTGTTCAGGATTTTTTGATTCTTCTTTTGACATTTTAGTTTTCCTGTAATTAGGTCAACTTAATTTGATGAATCTTATAGTCGAACTTCTCTTCGTTGTAAATTTTAATTCTTTCTAGAAGATGTTTAAGACTGTAGTTTTGTTTAGATTTATACTGAAGATCGTCTGACACATCATATAAAGTAGCAATTGTCTTATCTTTATGTTTTCTTAGTTGTCTTCCTATGCTCTGGAGAACTCTAACACGCGATTTACTGGGTGAACCAAAAATTATATTATGAAGCTTCTTTATATTTATACCAGTAGATAACACACCCACCGATCCTACGATAATTGCGTTTTCTTGACTCTCAATTAATTTACGTACCTGCTCACGGTATTGAGCTTCAGTTTCTCCAGAAATATAAAAGATCTTTCTCGATGAATCTTTATTGGCTAGTTTAAGTTTCTCATAAAGTATTTTACCGTGTTTTTCCACATATTGGAATAGTAACATAGTATTTCCTTTCGTACTCAGAGCCAGATTTACAAGAAAATCACATCTCTTTTCGTGAAACAAAAGAAATTCTATTTCTTCGTGATATTTAAGATTTTTAACGGTATTTCGTTCTTCTTGAGAATACTTTAACACCAAACACTTAATCGCCAGTTCTGATAAAATATTCTGGTCCATTAAATCTTTGCTATAAGCCACTCGGTGTACTGGACCCAAAAGCCCCTCTAGAACCAACCTAGAAGTCTTCATACCATTAAGGGTTCCGGTTGTACCAACACGCACCGGACACGTCTCTAATTTTTCCAGAATGTTTTTGGATTCTGAACTAGATGCTAGATGTACTTCGTCCCATATAACAGAATCAAATTGATTGAAATATTCTTTCGACATTCTATAAATTGATTGCCATGTCGATATCACTACAGGCTTTTCTGGGTTCTTTTCTTCTCCAGAAAAAATCTGGTGACATTTAGACTCTGCATCCCATTTGTTTTCTGAAGAATAATCCTTAAAATCGTGAGTCAGTTGGTGTACCAATGACACCGTTGGCACCACTATCAGGGTTTTTTTCTTAAAAGTGGGGTTTGGAATCCTAGAACTCTCTAGAAGCCTTATAATGGCATAAATGACCAAACTCTTACCAGAACCAGTAGGAGACAATAATAGGCATCTAGAACGCTCGATAAAGTGCCTAATCGCCTCTATTTGATGCGTCATTGGAGCTAATTTTTGCCCGTTTGAATGAATATTCAGACTTTCAAGAAAATTTTTAGCTTCTTCCGATGTACAGGTTTCTTTAGAATTTTCTAATAATTTGGGGTCAATTTGGTAAGTGTATGATCGGTCTTCACAAAATTTAATAAAATTAGAAAGTAATCCAACGTACAAAGAATTGTTTCGAAGATTAAATAAACGAATTTTTCCGTCCCACATTTTTATTTTTACAGATGGAATGAATCTGGCATTCGGAACTTCAAATGTAAAAAACTCGGATAACTCCATTGCCAGAGCATCCGAGGAACAATTCACCCGAAGGTGTACGTCATTAGTATATTTTATATCAAAATCAATCATGGTCTATGCCTCTATTTAGAGGCATGATTTTACATTGATATGTGAGGAAGGTACTTCCAAATTCCCTTTGGGGTTAAAATTTCTTTCATTTCGGCATCATATTTTTTGCAATTTTTGTCTAGTTGTTCAAACTCAGCAATTATATCAATTTTTTCGGTGTACTTTATGGGTGTTTTATTGTGTGGTTTCTTCTTTTGTTTCTTCTTTTTTGATTTCATGTTGTAGTGTAATCTCCGTATTCAAAATTTTGTCGTCAAATACAATTCCGTATCTGTTTAAATCTGGAACATCCATATGTTCGTATGTCACCCCGGCTTCCTCAAACAACGTATAGGCTGTCGCTATGCTTTCCCGCCATCGTTCTGGGGTCATGTCCATTAATTTTTTATCACCTACAACGTGTTTGATTCCAGAATTTATGATGGCTCTTGCACACTCCACACAAGAAAAATAAGGACAAAACATCCAACACCCATTTAAAGAAATTCCTAATTTTGCTGCGGCGTATATTGCGCCTCTTTCGGCATGTTCAAAGTACTGGTATTTTCCCGGTCGGTCCATTCTTTCGGGAAGTTGTATGACTCTATCTGGTAAACAATTTCCGGCCAGAGTCAAGAATTTCCCTCCGTTTTTTGGATCGACGATCACAGCCCCAACTTGGGTGTTTTTGTCTTGGGAATGAGTTTTGGCTACTTGGTATGCCAATTCTAGAAAGAACTTTTTTCGTTTGTCATCCATCATATGTTTTTTCATTATTAGTTTCTCAGCCAACGCCATTTGTAAATTTCTTCCAATCTATAGTTGAACGGATCACCCAATGTCTATTCATTATTCCCTTTATGGTGCTTTCGAGGAATTCAATTTTTTGTTTTGTGTATTCTAATTTTAGAAGTTTTTCAGAAAGTTCTGTGTCTCCGTCCATATAGATGGGGATGTCTTGTTTTAGAATTCTGTGTTGAAAAACAGGCCAATTTTTGGCTTCTCTTTCTTCATCAGAAATTTTTCCGGTGTAATATTCCCACTTAGATTTTCTAAAATATAAAAAATCTAATTCTTGCTTTTTATAAAGCATTTTAGCCTGAGTTAAAAAATTAAGATATTTGTTATGAAGCTGTGGAATTCTTAGAGCTTCTTTATCAAGCTCAACCGAATCCATGACCAAATCTTTCTCGGCCATTTCTTTAATTTCTTCAAGGGACAAACTCATAATATAAAATACTAATTTTAAATATCGGAAACTGTAAAACTGGTGAAGGCAAAGCTGGCGTCACAGTATTGAGCCTCGGCATCTGATATGGTTGAATCAAAATTCAACCCACCCAACATGACCGGAAACAAACCTTCAAATCTAATAACTACTTGCGGATTATTTGAAGAATTTAAAAGATGCAAAGTGGCTTGGCTATTTAGATGCAGTTCAGGGCTTTTGTAGTCACTAAAATCGGTATAGTTGGAACATTCCTTTATCCAAGTGAAAATTTCTCTCCAATTTTTGAAGTTTTCGTCTACTAAAAAACGAATATTTAACTGATCTTGGATGACTTCTCCTCCCGGCCGTTTTATTGGATTAAAAACAGTCGGCTGATTAACCACAGAAATAGAAATCCCCGGAACATTGGCACTTTGACAAAAATAGGAAAAAGTTGGAACTTTACGAAGATTAAACCTGTGATGGGTTCGTAGTAAAGTGTTTTTATTTTCTGGTTGAAGTCGTGTTATTCCGACTTCTGGTTGTGTATTTGTGAACGGTATTTCTGAAGTAAACGACATCTATTTATTTATGGTGTCTGTTTACTAAAGCCTCTAATTCGTGGATAGAAGTGCCCATCAGGATTAACCCGATAGCAGTTAGGGCTGATATGGCCGAGGAAACTCCGGGAATAAACCAATACAATAAATCAACATTTAGTATATAACCTACTAAAGCAAATGCCCCGCCGCCCGCAACCAGCCAACCAATACCTCTCCGTATAGATCTCATGGGGCCATTTCCGAGAGTTCCGATGATGGTACCACATGCGGCTAAAGCAAATGCTAAAAGTGTTCCAAGAGAGGGCACACCCGGCTTAAAGGTTTGAACTATGTCTTTTGATTCATCGATTAGGGGATTTGTCGGGCCGGGTGTGGTTATGACTGATACAACTAAGGTCATTCCTGTCATAATTAGAGTCAACATAGCCAAAGACAACGAAAGAGTAACCCATCTAGTATGTCCTGCTACAAGAGACGTTCCTATAATTATAAACATAAAAGCAGTAATTACTTTAGTGGTTGGAACTATACCGGGCACCAAAGAATATAAAATCGGAATGTGAAAAATGTGACCACAAAGAGCCATTACACCTAAAAGAACACAGGCGATAGCAGTCCAGAAAGAAAGTGCATTGTTCCCCCTGCGTTGCCCGATGAGTTCTGCTGCACTACTAGCGAGATAACTGCCCCCAGAACGGCCAACAAAACTGCACCAACGATCCCATAAACTATTTTTTCTAACATTGTGGTTCTTTGTTCTAACAGTGATATTCTTTCTCTTAGACTTGGACGATCCGACATTATTCATTACACCCTCTCTTTTGGCCTTTGTTTGTCTCTCGTCATCACTGTGTCATATTTCGCAGGCTAATTTTAGAATTCCGGAGCCAGAAGACCGGAGAGAAGACAATCGTTGTTATTAGAGGTATTTATAAAATGTTAAAATTCAACTATTATAAAACCCTTTTTGACAATTGCTTGGGTCGGAAAACTATATTTTAATAAAAATTCTTAAAATGTTTTCATAATTATGAATTTGCTGATTCTGATAAAACATCGGTTCTGATCGATTTTTTACCGACTAAATTTTCTTGAATTTTAGATTCTATGCTATTTTTTGTAATGACTCTATGACAAGTCACTTGTTTTGTTTGGCCAAGTCTGTTTAGTCTTCCGTTTCTCTGATCGATTTTAGCAGGATTCCACGGAAGTTCTGTGTGTAAAATATCTGAACAATTAAACTGTAGACCATCAATTCCAAGACCTCCGGCATCAGAAGAAAAGAAAATCTTGCATTTCGGGTCAGTTTTAAACTTTTCTATAGAATCAAATCTTTTGTTCTGAGACATTGAACCATCAAACCGAACAAATTCTAGTTTTAGATTCTTAATAAGATCTCTTTCTAATATAGAAAGCATAGTAGTCCATTCGGAATAAACAACTAACTTCTTGTTTTGTGTAATGCAGACATCTTTTATGATTTCTAAGATTTTGTTGATTTTTTGTGAATCTATGACAGAAATTCCATCAATCAATTCTGTAGTATTACAGCACTGTCTGGCTTTAAGTTGATATGCCTGAATCATCAATCTTTCATAGTGAGAAATGCCACTCGATAGACTTTTAGCTATTAGTGTATTTGCCATATGAACGAAATTATTATGCTCTTTTCTGGCATTTATACTCAAATCAACAATGTGATCTTTCTCAATTATTGGTTTGACATCAATTTTATCATATGTGAAAACATTGTTCTCTATCAGTTTTTTCAATTCTTGTGTATTTTGAACTTCATGTTCGAACAGGATTTTATTTCTGGTAATCGATCGTATTTTCTTAAATTTAGATTCGTATTTCCATTTAACACCAAGAATACTTGGATCGACCAGATGCATTACGGTGTACAAATCATCTAATCTGTTTTCTATGAGAGTTCCTGAAAGTCCCCAAAAATACTCACTTTGTAGTAACCCCAAAGAATGCCATGTGCTTGATTCTTCGTTTCTTACATATTGGATTTCGTCGGCAATTATTAGCTTGTATGATTTAGATTTAAGTTTTTCGACATTTCTGTTTAAGGTTTGATACGTACAGATTCCTATTTTATCTGTTTGTTTCAAGTATGAATCAATGTTTTTCTTACTAAGAAAAACAGACTCTATACCGAGAGTTCGATGAATTTCGTTTTGCCACTGTTTCATTACGCTTTTGGGAGCAACGATCAGACAATTTGTGGTATTAAGTTCCTTGATTCCGGCTATGCTTGTAAGCGTCTTTCCGGCACCCATGACCATACAACACAGACTTCTTTTGCTGTTCAGCATTTTACCTAAAATGTCATGTTGATAATCAAACAGAGTGATGTCTGGTGGTAGAGTGTACGGACTTGTCGGAAAGAAACAAGTCGATAAGTTTCCAATAAGACACGTAGGAAGGTTTAAAGGGGGACTTGAATTTGGGCAATATGATACAATAGATCCAGAACCTAAAGAAATAATTCTGGATTCTAAAGAATCCCATATTTTATAAACATGAGTTTTGCTCTGTGTGGTGTTTAGATTAGTCTGAATTTTCAGAAATTGTTTTCGAAAATCGGATGATCGATCCGCCAGAATAGAGTCTAACACAGAAAGGTGTTTGCAATATCCTAGTTCTTTTTTAGAGTATTCTTTACAAGAACACACTTTGATTTTATCATATACGTGAATTTTGGATTTATGTAGATTATCTTCTGTAAACTGTAGAATTGCAAAATCTTGGTTTTGTGCAATTAGTTCAATTTTATAATTCAAAGAAAAAGCATGACGTTGAATTTGACTTTTCTCAAAATCTAGAATAGTTCTGGGGTAGTGGAGGGTCTTTGGATGATAATCCGAAGATATAAAATCTGTTTCTAAAATGGGGTTCATAGTATACACCTGTTTTGCGGGAAGTCAAGGGAGAAAAATACTGAATCCTATGATTTTCTTAGAAATTCTACTTCTGTAAAAAGTTACCCTCGATCTTTTATGAAATTTAGCTTTGTACGGATCACCAGAAAACAAAATTTCAAGTCTGTTGCTGTCTTTACAATAATAAACTTTAGGAATGTTCATTTTTTGGCCCATTTGTACACCGCATGTCCGCAATCATATATTCTTAGAATGTTTTGAGCTTTGAGGTTTTCTGTTAATTCTGATTCACAAATTCTTGTATGAGAATCAACAATCCAATAAGCAATTGGTGGTATTTCTTTAATTTTAACATATCCCTGTTTTTCGTATAATTTACCGTCTTCCCACCTGAGATCACATGATTGTATTTCTGAAGTATGATCGGTGATATGTTCGGAATTTTCTGAAGAAGGAATGAAAATTTCTTTAAGTTTTTGTTTTACCCATTCTTTCTTTGTTTCCCATTCATCTTCAAATATAGTAATAAGCCGAATTCCAATTTTGGAACAAATATTCATTTTGCTGACATGATAGTTTTGATCTTTATATTCTTCACTATGCCAGTATAAACCAGCATAATCAATTCCGATTTTAAGTATTGGAGAATATAGATCAATTTCTAGTGGTTTAATAATCTTTTTATTTGATTGTTCTATATCTTTTATTCCAATGGATTGAAGGTATTTTAAAATTTCAAATTCTGCAATAGATGTATTGTATTTTTGAACTTCAATTCCATGTCTTTTACAATAATTTACAACCGTTTGAAATTTGGCTTCTGAACCCAATTCTCTACAAATATGAGAAATGCACTTCTTTTGAGTTATGTGCTGATCGAATAGCCATTCTTTGTTTTGGAGTTTTTCTAACGTAGAATTAGATAGATGTATTTGAGAAAAATGTTCTTTTCCATATATTTGTTTCATAGTATCTTTAGCTTTATCTTGAAACTTTTGAAGTTCGAATGGATTGATAACTCCGTGATTAGCCATCATGGATTCTTTAATTTTGGCTTGCACAAGAGGAGATTCAATGGCATGTGTGGTGCCATATTTGATTTGGTTTGCGGCTTGAATTTTTTGTTGAATTTTATCGTTGTTCGCTGGTGCCAAGGTTCCGTACTTTTCTAGATTGGTTGCCGCTCTTTTCTTGTTGATTGCTTCCATACCTCCGGTTTTTTTAATAGTTTCGTGGGATTTGAGGACTTTACATTTCTTGCAGCAGTGTTTGGATCCCGGCTTAGCTTCAGAAAGCCGGTAGTTTTCTTTAGTTATGGTTTCTTTACAGTAATCACAAGAGATCAGAATTTTTTTGTGAGATCCAGCAGATAGATCTTCAGGAAAATATCCGAATTTAGTTTTTGTTTCGTTTCGTAAGATCATTTATGTTCCTCTTCAAATAATTTGAGCTTTTAAATTCAAAAAACAAGAGGAATTTTACTTCCTCTTGTGATTGTTTGTATGCCTTTATTTAGGCAGGATTACGGTTTAGAACAAGTTTCTTACTTCAACAATTCTAAAGTAAGGATTAATACGTGCTGTCAGATTCTGTCCATCAGGAGTTCCATCTGTCTTATAAACATATGGGTTGCTCACAAGACCATAACGGGTCTTGAATGCAATTCTAGGCTGGAACGAGTCTTGACCGATGGCTCTAACCATTTGTAGCGGAACGTAAGGACAATAAAACATTCCAGCATCCATAGGGCTCGAACCCTTATAACCCACACAGAAGAAGTCGCGGGCCAGTGAAGAATACGGATCAATATAGACTCGTGTTCTTCCGTTTAATGTACCGGCAAAAGTATTACCAGTATCATCAACATTTAAGTTTGTGTTCAAGGCCGGAGCATAATCCAACATTCCAGAGTGGGCCAGAGCCGAAGCCACGTCTGAAGAGCAAACAACAAAGTTTCCCTTACCTCTACGTGTTTCCTTGGCAATCTGATTGCTTTCGCGTTCAATCTGGTAGATCATACCCTTGAACTTCTCAGCAGACCAACGACCGTTCGAGTCTACGTTAAGATCGAACACACCCGGAGTCTGTGTAGTACCCGGTCTTGCACCCAGCTTGGCCACGTTGTAGATGCTTCGAACAACCTCTCGGTTGATTTCAGCAAGAATTTCAGTAGAAAGAATGTTAGCAAGTTCAGTTTCTGCATCCAGACCGTGAACAGCCTTCAAGTCCTGAGCCAACTCCATAGTGTACTCAGCCTTCAAAGCTCGTGTACGGGCTTCTACTACAGTCTTCTCGATAGAGAAGGCCATCTGAGCAAACGGGTTATTACCCGAATCACCCAAAGCTTCACCAAGACCCGAAGACATACCACGAGAATTGAACACACCGGCAGCACTGGATGAGTTACCCAGAGCAAACGGATCTGTGGCTCTTGTGGCATCGGTGTTGAAGTCGTATGCACCACCAGTAAATCCTTGACCAGTTACAGCACCGGCAGTCAGTGTTCCGCCAGACAAACCAGAGAAACGAGTATCAGCTTCTACGAACTGTGCTTCTTCACCAGTCTGAGAGTTATAACGCGCTCTCATGGCGAAAATAAGACCAGTAGGACCATTCATCGGCTGTACGCCGCAAAGGTCATAGGCCATCAAGTTCGGCATGGCACGTCTAACAAGAGAAATCAGAATAGGATCCCAAAGAACCACACCGCCGTTACCGCCAGTAGCAATAGAAGGCGCACTACCGATGTTGTTGACGGGAGATGCTTCCTGTAGGTCTTTTTGCTGATTCTCAAGAAGCTGTGCAACTACAGACTTTCTATAAAAATCTTTAATTTCCGGCATGTCCTTATGCTCTAGCAGAGGACGCCATTTGTTCATTACTTTATCTGATGTCTTTGCAATATCCATTTGAATCTAATCTCCGTTGTGTTATATTTTTGAAATCTAACTAATTTATTTATGAAATCTTAAATCTTGGTTTGTTTTTACTTTCTTGGGGCTGTTCTTGAAATTGCCTTGACGTAGTGTTCCATTAGAGGGGATAGATTTTCCTCTTCTTCGGATACTGACCCATCACCCGTGTCTTCCAAAACTAGTTCGGCAGTTTTTTCAACAGGAACTGTAGTAACTTGTTTTACTGTTGATTTCTTATTTGAAGAGGTCGAAGTGTTAGCAAAGTAGTTTTCTTTGATGATCTGAACTTTCTTGGCAAAAGTCTCTTCATTCTCAAAGGAAATACCTTCACACAACTTTCCAAACTTTTCGGAATCTGAAGTAGTCATTTTAGAATCAGCAGTGACTTGTGCCAAAACCTGACCCTTTTTAAATTCTTGAATTTGTTTATTCAGTTCTACGTTCTTGTTGACTTGTTCGTTCAGTCTGGCTTCTACTTCCTGATTTTTCTTTGAAAGTTGATCCAGAACATCTACTTTGGCTGCTGGTACTTCAATGTTGTGCGACAAGAACACACCACGCAGGTCTGTCAAGAAACTCTCAGCAATTTCTAATTTCAGTCCACCTTCAAGCTCTAACTTGTTAGCCTCCATCCATTCTGATACAACATAAGATAAGTAAGCATCAAGCTGTTCCGCAAGCTCAGTCTTATTTTCTGCAAGACCTTCTTTGATGGCCACTTCGAACTCTTCGGAAATTTCTTGACGAAGAGCATTTTCGCGTTCTAACAAGGCACCCTCGAAAATAGTTTTGGCCTTTAGTTTGAAGTCTTCAGACAGAGTTGCTTCGTTGTTGAATAGGGCGTCCATGTGTTGTTTGATGGCCGCGTTCACAGCTTCTTCGATATCTTTCTTATCTTTCTTGGACTTTTTCTTATCTTCTTTATCGTCATCTTCATCATTATCAGAATCTTCCTCGTCTTCATCATAAGAATCATTTTTGCCTTTCTTCATGAAGTTCGGGAATTTCTTTTTGTTTGAGTATTCTTCTTTGTCCTTGCAGGCTGGTTTGCCTTCTGTGACAAGCTCTTCTTGTTCATCCAGAATTTCTTCACTATCTTCTGTAGTTTTTGTAAACTCTGCTGAATCTTCAACCAGAGACTCATCATCACCGGATTCATTATCGCCATTAGATGTTTCCTCTTCCTCTTTTAGTTTATTGGAAGTCGAAGATGAACTCTTTCCGCCGGAATTCTGTGGATGTTTGGCCTGATTAGTAGAGACAGCATTAATGGCTTTCTGTACTTCTTCAACGCCGGGACCGGTAAGAATAACTTCCGGTTTGGACCCAATGCTACCTGTTGATGGGCTGGCACCAGAAGCCTTGGGTTGTGGCATGGTGGCCGATTCAATTATGCTTCTGATTTGACTAAGTGCGTCCATTCTTCATATCTCCCTAAAATATTCTTTTACTGCTTGTAAGCTATTCAATATTTATCAAATTCCAAATTTCTGTTGTTTTATGTGTTTGGTTTGGAAATTTCTTGTAAAAATTTCTTAAAAAGTTCTAATTTCTTTTCTTCATTAATTCTTGAATTTGGCATTTTCTTAAGTTTTTTTCGTGTAGAATCAATAAAATTATTGACCCATCCCATTCCGTCCATATAAACCCATTCCGCTCCTTCCATGATGCCTTTTACAAAGGCACTTGGAGCAGATGGGTCGGCCACGATATCAGCCGCTGTGGCCAATTGAAAATCCGGTCTTACATAATTAATGCCATTTCTTTCTTCTAGAGTTCCTAGCCCCCTAGAAGACACCCCCAATTTAACACCCTCATCTATTAAATTTTTTGCAATTTTACCCATAGGAGTGTCTAAAATTTTGGCTCTTCCGTGGAAATCGCTTCCATGTTGTTTCATGCTAATAATTTTATGAGAAACTCGATCTAAGTTAATTTGCGGGCCTTCTGGATGCCCTAGTTCACCTAAAGCTCTTTCGGCTAAAATATACTCTGTATTGTACCTTGAAACTTCTTTTTGAAGAATGTCTACAGGATAACATCGTCCATTACGATTTTTAATATCACCCTGAAGAAACACACCTTCAATGTAATAGTTTTTGGTGCCGTTAACACCTGCTTCAAGTAATACTTTAACGTTTTCTGTTTTTTCTGTAATTAACTTCATATGATTATAGTATTTATTGAAATTCTAATTTTAGGTTGCCTGAGTTAACCCAAATCCCTTAATTTTATCAATTTCAAGAATTATAGTGGCCGCACCAGATGGGTAAGAAGCATATTGAACATCTAATGTATTTGTATTATAAAGAAATATTGTATTTGTATAATTTCCTGTTAGGGTATTTTTAATTGTAAATCCCATAGAAGAAAAATCTACTGCTCCGTTGTCGCTAAGATATAAAAACGGTGAACCAGTTAAAGATCCAGAAAGACCCCAAGAAACGCCATACACTGTACTTTCAGTAGATGCCCCTCCTGTTGGAATACTCCAAATACATTTTGATAAATTAATTTGCGTGCCTTCAGAAGTTACTCCAATTCCGTATCCCAATAAAGAAGAAGCCGGAATACTTCCTGTCATTTGACCTGCGATATATGTTCCGTTTGTTAGAGAGTGGGGATCAACAGTAAATTTAACTACTGCTCGTTCTTTGGTATCGTAAATAATTTCTCTTGTAAATTGTGCCATGAATGCTTTCTTTTGAAATAATTAAGTAGCTTGTGTAAGTCCAAATCCAGAAATTTTATCAATTTCTAATATTAAATTTAATCTTTTACCCGTAGTACTTTGAGTTTGATTTAAGTTAAATATATTTATTGTGTTATTATAATTTCCGGTGAGTGTGTTTGTTAAAGGAAATCCTAAAGTATGCTTAAAATTTAATTCTCCCACCCCAGAAACAATTACAGCAGCAGTCCCAGTCGAGCCCGTCATTCCCCAATAAATTCCCCAAGATACGGATTCCGTATCGGAAAAATACGGATCTCCGTAATGGCAATTCCAAGAAATTTTTGAAATACCAATTTTAGTTGAATCTCTTGTTTGTTGATATCCAATTAATTCTGAAGCTGAAATAGATCCAGTTATTTCTCCCCGATTGAAACCGGTTCCGGTGTTATCGTCGGTGGCGAACTGAACGACAGCCTTATGTACGGTGTCTTTTAAGATAGATCTAGTTGAAGAGGGAGAGTTTGGCATTTATGTACCTATTCTTACTCCGTATCCTTGGGTTTTTAGTAATTCTATAATAATAGATACAGGAGCCCCGGCATCGATAATTGAATGATTATAAAGAACAATTGATCCATTATAATTTCCTGGTTGTTTATTGGTATGAAGGCAACCAAAAGAAGAAAAATCCATACTTCCGTTAGAAGTTAAATAAATACTTCCAGTTGAACCTGTGGCAGATGCGGCTCCTGATATACCCCACGCAACAGCAAACCAGGGACTTTCTGCTGATGCTGTAGAAAGAGGCATATTCCAAGAAATTCTAGATATGCCAATAGTAGGAGACTCGTTTATATTTCCTAAATTTGCACCTGTTAATTCTAATAAAGAAATCGATCCGGTTAAATTTCCGACAGTATAATAATTTTCATCCTGTGGGCTGGAAAATTTAATAACTGATTTTTTTATTGTATCTACTAGAATTTCTTTTACTAATAATGCCATATCTGTAGTGAAATCTTTATTATTCTGACCAATTTATATTATTTAGGTTTTGAGAAATACTTAAATCTGCTGTTACTCCGGTTGGTGGATTTAAGTTAGAATCGTTAGATATTATAGGGACAGAAAGAATTTCAGATTTTTCTGATTCATTTCCGAACACATCAACAGAAGAAATTTGATAATTATAAGTATTTCCTTCTCGAATAGCCTGATCGAAAAATTTATTGATATTTGTGTATTTTCTTCTTATCATTTTAGAGTTATCAACAACGCCACCTGTTATAGAACTTTTGTACACAATATAATGACTAAAATCTGGCTCTCTACAAGGATCCCAAAATAATACATTGTATTTTTGGTTTATGGGTGTATATGTGCTGCTTCTGGTTTTTTCATATAACCCATAAGACAAATTCTGTGGGGTTTCTGGTCCTGTGAGCGGAGTAAAATTGTCCGGAATTGAAGAAAAATCAAATCTTCTGTCGGCAGCCCAAAAGGAAGAATTAGTTGCACCCGTTAAACCCACAGACGGTCCATATCCCCCCGGAATGTATCCATATGCCGCAATATTTTTATATCTCCACTGTACTTCTTCTGAAATTACATTTGAAAAATTATCTAATAATTTTGGTCCATAGTCTATGCACCAATGTTCGTTTCCGGGAATTAAGTAATTGGCCAAATCATGAGGGGAATATAAGTTATCAGATGTAAATAAATAGGAAGCCATTTTAAAGCAAGCAATATCTGGAATAGATTTTTCAGCCATAATATGGAGATTTGGATATCTAAAATTATAAGAAGAAATTAAACTCAAAGAGTTTTTCCACTGATTAATATTTTTAGTTCTTCCGAAGAAATCTAATCCTATAGAATCAGCCCAAAATTTATCACACGCAAGATCAATTTCATCGTAAAATTTTTGAATTGTATTCGTAGAATCGGTTAATCCATCTGGAATAAGTCCATAAGTAATTCCTGTCGCTCCATATGCTTTATCTGTTGTAACAGTAGTATCAGCATAACCCTGATAAAATCCCATCTGAGGTAATTCTTCTCCTAAATCTCTGATTACAGAAATAGTTTCTAGCATTTTTGGATAACTATTATAAGGATACTGATTTTTATAAATTGGTGTTAGGATCTGAGGATAATAATTTAATCCTCCACTTTGATAACCAAGAATATCCCAAAACATAAATCTTTCGTATCCTAGTGTATTATACGCAGATATTTTACTGTTTTTAAATCCGGTATATCCTGTAGCCGTTATTCCATAAGACGGAGTAAATTGTAATGGCAAATATGCCGGATCATCAGTATTGTTTAAAACTTCCAAATATACGGGTCTTGGGTCTTTGCAGTGTCTGGTATATGTGTTGTTTCTTTCATAATGTGTTTTTAGGGGTTCTAATGTAATTGGCCATTTTGCAGGATTTTTTACTATTCTTATAGAAACTTTAAGTTTAAGTTGCTTCCCATAACCCAAAAATTGTCTATTATATGGCTCATATCCAGTTGTTCCGGTTGGCCCTGTCCAGTCAATTTGAACTTTTCCTCGCCGATTAATAAAAGAAGAATCATAAGTTCCAGCAATATTTGTAGATGAGGAAACTGTTTCGAGAATTTCTTTATCCGATTCAACCCAATCACAAATATAAGAAATTCCAATCCCATGAAGATCGGTTTGAAAAATAGTAGCAGGACAAAATCTATTGTGAGGATATTTTTTATTTTGTTCTGATGTGTTGGGGATTCCCACCACGGGTGTCCCGTAAAAATCATCAAAGTTAAAAACATTAATGTCAGAAAGAAGGTTAAGATTTCTTCCCACTAAAAATGAATCAAAAACTAACGCTCCTAGTTGATTGTAACTTCCATAAGTTTGCCCGCTCGGACCATCATTTGTATAGGTTATGAATACATCAATTCCTCCTGATATTCCAGAAACATCGGAAGAAGTTATTCCTGTTTTAATATAATCTCCAACTCCGGAAAGCCAATTAGAAAATGTTGTTCCTACTGGATAATCATATGGTTTCCCCATTATTATTTTTCCAGCAGTTACACCTGTAGAATTTTGATGTGTGATTCCCGTATCAATAATTTCTAAGAAAAAATCATCCGAATCGTTTAAAGATGCATTGGGGTTTGTCGGTCTATTTCGGGTCGTTATTGTTTTATTACAAGTATAGGTTCCAGAAGATACCGAATAAGGATACAAATTTTGAGTAGTTTTTCCTTTGCTGGCCCCGACAGACCAGTCGGTTAAAGAAGTTCTAATTGATTTAGAATAATCTTGGTTTACCGAATTATGACCAGTAGCGTCGGTGGTAATTGATGGAAACATAGAAATATCTGGAGAAAATTGAGTAGCTTGAGCCAAACAATAAAAATCCATATTTCTAAAATTATCTCTTGCACCAGCAGTCGTTCCGGTCCACCCCGAAAAATTTAATGCGGTAGAAGACCCAGATAATCCAAATCTTACTTTTGGATCCCGTAGTGAATATACGTTATTTGAAAAAAGCGAGAATATGGACGGGTCATCGTAACCAATCGTATAAGAAAGAATTAAAAGTTTGTTTTCGGTGTGTAAATTATTTACAAACTGAACTCCTGTTATACTTGCACCATTTTTTTTAAAATCCCAAACGGAAGTTAAATAACTTACATTATTTTTTTGGATGTTGGTATTATTCAAAATTTTAATTGAATGTTTTGATTGCAGCCCAGAAAAACAAAAGTTATTTCCCATTATATTATTTGTATTTAATTCTAAAACATTATTACAAATATTTAAATTATTTGATGTCCCTCCAACCGTAAAAATTCCGGCCTTAGAATTAATAACAGTTGAGGAAGATTTTTGTCCACCTCCGGCACAAGACATATAATTTCCATCAAATCTAATATTTGAAGAACCAGTAATAGAATTGCATCCGTTTGATGCTATGTTAGAAATAAAAGTACAGTATTGTGAGTTGTTATAAGAAAAAATACCTCCGTCTACCGGAAGAGATGACCCAGAAGACAAAAATCCGTAATTACTACTTGTACTATATCCAGAAATTTTATCATTTGCCGAATCAATATTACACCAATTTACAGCCGTGTATGTACAGTTAGTAAAATCAATTTGAGCCGTTCTTTTTTCAACTAATGTTCTAGAAGTTCCATTTTTAATTTCGATATTATTAAGTACTATGTTTTTACCAACAAATTTAAACGTATTTACTCGATTAATATTCATGGAATAGTGAGAATTAATGTAAATATTTTTTGAATTTCCGGTGGAGGTTGACTGTATTCCATAGTAGCAACTAGAAAAATCACAGTTATGGAGAGTAATATTACTACCGTCGTTTACCTGAATTCCGATTATGTTCGTACTATTAACATCGTCTGATCCTTTAAAAGAAATATTTTCAAAATAAATATTTTTTGCACCACCTGTAATACTAATTAGTGGGGTTGGAGCCGAAGGGCCGGAAAGATTTCCGCCGGTAGTGTTGATTAAAGAAAAAGACTTAAGATACGAATAATCCACCCCAGTAACTACTAAGTTATTTGTTGAAATTTGAATTGTGTTGGTTATTTTATGTTCGTATGTTCCATCTGCGTTGCTCAAAGCAATTCTAACTTTTCCTACGGTTCCTGATGTTGCGCCTCTAAAACGATTAATCCACCCAAAGGCGTCTTCTATAGTTTTAAATACAGTAGTAGTTTCCGATGATCCGGCTGTCCCTGATCCGGATGGTCTAACCAACAAGGTAATCCAACTTCCAGTAACTGATGCCATACTTGCCCAAGAATTATAAATGGTTCCGGGAGATGATACTGTTATAGAAGTAGTTGTAGAAGAAATCACAACCCCCCCGTATCTTATTGATAGAGTTACTGTGTATGTTCCGGGTGTGTAGTAAGTATAAGCTGCCGCAAATCCCTGTTGTTTGTTATTTGTATTTGCTGATCTATTAGAATATCCGGTGTTATCGCACCCAGAATCTAATGTGGGGGCGTGCAAAACTACTTTATTTTTTAGATTCCCCGAAACAAGCCCAAATGTACTACCGGCCGGAGAAATATCCAAAACGGAGCCGGTGGAATTGTATCTGTTATTGTCTTTATTTCCATTTACACTTGGGGTTGGTTCTCCAAAATCCCACTCAAAAAGATAATCTTCAGATGTACTCTCCGAGAGTGTACAAGCAGATGCATCAACATGAATAGTAAAAGGTACGGTTCCAGAAGAATCAGTTTTAACTGTTATAGAAGCTGTTGTCGGCATTAATCATTATTAGAAATTTCATCTTGATATTGGGTGAGGCAAAATTCTAATCCCATTCTAAATGATTCTCCGGATTCAGAAAGCAAAATTCTTAATTTTTCCTGACAATCTTCGTTTAGACTATCATGAATCCAACACACCGCTTTTATAGAATCTTTATTTAACGCCACACCAGTTCCATCGTTTAAAACATAATCAACAGAATTTAAGTCTTTTTCAATGGCTTCTGAAAGAATACCTACAACCTTGGTCGAAACACAAGATTCTTTAATTTCAGTAAGACCCAAATCCATTTTTAATTCACGCTCTATAATTTCTAATTGTTCAGAGATAATATCTAAATTTGTTTTAATGCACACAGGAATATAATTATTGTTTTCTGTTAGATTTTTGATTGTATCTAATTTACTGTTCAGAGCCATGATTTTTGGGAAAATTTCAAAAGATTCTTTTCTGAGAGGTCGTAGTGGCTGAAATGTGGACCGTGTTCCGTTTTTACATCCATTGCACTGAACTTTTTGTGGTTGGGTGCAAGTTGATTTGTAACACCAATGGGCCTCATGGCAGGTATGGCATCGGTGTGAATGTTTTTTCCTAAGTTCGGTTTGTCCGGATGGAGGAGAAGATTCACTTTCTTTTAAATCAATGTTTTTAAAATTTTGTCGTAATTTAAAGAAAGATGCCATTAAAATTTCCTTATAGTCTTGGTCTTAAATATTTATATTCTTCTTTATTTAAAGAAGATTGTACTGGTTTCTTTTTTTTATTATTCGGATTGTCTAATACAGACATATCAACCGGTGTTTCATTCGCTGATTCATTTCCCTGTGGATTTGGGGGTTGAGACTTATTTGTTGGTGTTGGTCCCAGTTGTTGAGGCCCCATACTAGTGTCACTCATAGGAGGCATTCCTGTACCATCTTGAGGCAAAGAGCCATCAGCATTCATACCGGCATCCCGAAGCATGTTTAGCTCTTGTTCTTTTCTCTCCTCTTCTATTTCGCAGTCAATTTGAGCTATTTCTTCATCATTCAATCGAAGAATATTCTTTTTGACCCATTGTTTTGAATAATACATTCCAATGTATGGCTGAATAGCAGTAACAGTTTCCATCTTCTTTTCAATTACTTCGCTTGTTTTCATTTCTGAAAAATAAGAATCCTTTAAAAAATCAAAATAGATACTGTCTTTTATTTTTTCCCACTCATCTGCACTTATAACTTTCTTTAAGATTAACTGAGTTCTTAAAAGTTGGTATAAAATATCAGAAAATTTAGTTCTAAGTCTGGTTATAAACTTAGAAAATTTCACTTCATCTCTTGTGATTTCAGTACTTTTACCAATACTAAAGGATTTTTGTTCAGATTCGAGTCTTGTGATAGGCACGTTCAAAGACTTGTATAGTTTCTTTTGGAAGTACTTCACATCTTCAATTTCCGAAAGATTTGAATTTTTAGTAAACACTCCACAAGAAAGTGCGAATGTGTGATAATTGTGAATAAGTTCTTTATCATCTATAGTTAGTGTACCGACTTGCATTGGTTCAGGTAAATATTCAATTTTAGTAATTCTGTGATTATGCAGAGAGCATTTCTTCCTAAAATCTACCCAATTTTTATATCCATAATATTGAATGCTTCTTCCTAAAATTGTAGAAGTAAATGCCCCGTTCCAATTTGGTACAGATTTGTTGGAATTTAACTGGACGAGATGGCTAACACATTCGGGCGTGTTGTTTAGTATATCGACCACATCATTTATTGTTACTTCATGTGTGGTTTTGTTTTTTACAATATCCCGAATTTTTGATATGATAAAATTATCAAATATTACTTTTTGTTGATTCTTGTGTTTTTCTCGTATTATTGTTGCGGTGGCTGGATTATTCCATAGATCCAAGTTTCTTTCTTTGGTTCGAACTGAAGCTTTTTCTTTGCTTTCTTTAGACCACCCATTTTTTTTGGCCAAACAGAAATTTTTTCTAAATTCTGGATCATTTTTTAGTTTGTGTTGTGTAATAGCAGAACCCTTTAGAGCATTTATTTTAGATATTCTACCTCGCTCAAATTTTTGTTCTAGAGTAAGATTATCAAAATATTTTTTAACCCCAATTGACATGGAATCTGATATTGATTTTCTAAGGTTTGGTGAAATTCTTGTCCAATAATTTTTCATACGATCTCTAATGCGATTACACCAATCGGCATATGCTTTTGGGTCGATTTCTTTCATTTTGTTTAACTTCTCCCTCGCAGCGGATGAACCCATCCGACTGCTCTCGGGACTAAATCCAAAATCAGAATGATACTTTTTATGGTCGTCCCAATTCATATAGCAAAGATTTTCTGGAGAGTTGTTAAATTTATTGTGATCTTTGTGGTGAATTACGTCTTTTTTGGTGTCTGCAAAGTTCTTATCATATGTGTAATCTTTGACAAAAATATTTTTTGTAGATTTTCCAACAAGTCGATGGGTATATTCCCATTTTTTTGTTTCATTATCAAATATTTGTTCATATTTTGATTTTTTAAATTTCGAAATTATCTCTGATTTTTTATACAATGGAATTAATGAAGAATCAATTTCTAGACTATTAGCACAAACAAATCCCTTTCCATAAATTGGAAATTTGTGATCTGGTGTGCAAATTATTGTTTCTCCGTTATCTAGAGTAATTCGCATTACTTGTGTGGATTCTTTAGTTACTCCTGCCCATGTTATGAGGCCGGGAACAATAGCACCGGTGGTTGGGTGGCACGAATATGTCCAGAGTTGTTTTCCAGATTTCATTTCTATTTCGATATCTTTAATTGATAAATCTCTACCATCAAGTAATGAAACCTTGGTATCCATAGATAAGCAACCACCGGGAAGCGTCGTAATTTCTGTGCCTTTTCCCCCTTCTTTGCGAGGCAGCCAATAATCTTCGATCATGGACATATGGCGTTTGTCATCTCTGACTTCGCCGGTACTTGAATCATACACAAGCTTATTTCTATGTCTATTCATCAAATCTTTAACATATTGTTCAGCTTTTTGCGATGGTAAATTTCCAGTGTCAACATAAAATATCCGACGTTCGGGGCTTCGAGTAATTCTATAAATTACTATGGCGTCTTCCATCATTTTAAGAAGATTTAGAGGTTTAATAGCTTTATGTAAATATCCTACAATGCGTTTGTTTCTTGTGTCAAACAAACCGGATGTTAAGAACGCAATAGCATCTGGATTTACTTTGATACCTTGAGTATTGTTTCCTCTAAATCCATCTTTGTGATAAACAAAAAATTCCTCTATTCCTGTTATGACTTCGACTCCGGTATCCGTTGGTTTTTTGATGTATTTTTTAATTTTTTGTAGATTAATTGGATCAATATATCGAAGTTCCTGTATTCCTTCGTCTTTTTTAGATTCATCGATCATGATATGAAAGGCTAGACGACTATCGACATACCAATGTCTAAAAATATCATAACCTTTTTCTTGAAATTTTAATAGTTTTAGAAGATGATCGAATTCTTCGGCGATTTTCTTTTTGGTGGTTTCTCCAATACCTTCAGCATTGTCTAAGACCACCTTAATAGGCTGAGCATTTTCATCATGAACAATTGCTTCACCCAAAATGTCATCAATTGCTGCTTCTATTTCTGGATGCGCCGCCATTTCACGATATCTTGTGATTAACTCCCAGTCATTTCTAACTGTACCATCTAGATCGATGTATTGACCAAAAAATCCACCGGCAGCCTCAATAGGAATAGAACCATCATCAGATTGCGGAACAACAAAAGAAACCATACCCTTGTTTGGGGTGATTTCTTTTTGTTGAAGTTTTTCTGGTGGTGAGTCAGCTTTGCCGAACTTAAAACCGAATAAGTTAAAGGCCATAATTTAGGTTCTCACTTTTTTGAAATTAGCTTGAAGTTCCCTGCATCTGATAGTACTGATATTGCAGAGTAACGTTAAATTGTTCAATAGTAGTAGCAGGATCAAAGTTTACATCAATTGCATTTACTTCTGACGGCCAGCAATCAATAAATGTGTATTTTTTGATGTCTTTGCCGTTTCTGTCTAATTGAGTAACAGACCATTGTTGGGCGTACTCTCCCAAAGAATTTCTACCGGTATTAGATTCTACTTTGTTAATTACATCAGACCACTTTTCAAAAGCATTTCTAAGAGAAAAGCTGTTGTCATTAAGAACGGTAATAGTCCAGTCGGCAAATTCTCTATCTCCGGCTACTTTAAGCTGACGACCCTGAAAAGGTATGACAACAACTCCAACTCGAACTAGGGGCAACTGAGCCGCAGAACAAAGGAATTGAATTTGATCTGAAGGGTTTAATCCCGCCACAGCAACGGCGGCCGCAGGAAATGTTCCGTTTACACGGAACAAATTCGGACGGGCACCACCACCTGAAAATGCGTTCTTAAAATTTTGAATATTCATATCTATCTATCCCTTTTCTGAAATCTATTTGATCTTCTTACTTATTTAGTTTTTCTTATAAATTATTTCGAAATTGCTTTTGTACAACGATATCCCATATGATTGTTTCTTCGATTTTTAGATACAGCAATCATATTTGATTGGTTTAGAAAATTTTCCCTACAAAATTTGCTTAAGTTAGTAACCACCATCAAAGTATTGTCCGGTGTTAGTATTTCCCATTTTAACTGTCTATTTGTTTTGCCATGCATAAATTCTTTGTGTTTTTGAACCGACCAAATCGGCTTTGGTTTTCCTTTAAGTTTATTTGAAATTTTTTGTCTGGCCTCTACCGAAAGAGTTCGACCTGTGCTGGTAATTCTCAGTTTTTCTCTTGTTTCTTTAGTACATGGCCTTCCAAGAGAAGCCATTCCAATTTTAATTCGCGTTTCGGTAGAAATAATACGATTTTTATTAGATTTTTTTAAAGCTTCTATGACATGATTTGGTCTGGGTTTTCCTAATCTTTCAATCGACATCTTTTTTCGAGTTTCTTCAGTATGTGTTTCGGTCCCACCGCCACCATCATTTGAACTATACCCATTTTGTTTTGTATCACATAAAAGTATGTATTGTCTTTCTTTTTCACGATATTCTAATTTAGAAACGTTTGATTCTAGTGTTTTGATTGACCAGCCAGAAAAATTGGACTCCAACAGTTCTTTTTGAAATTTAGATGGGTTTTTAACTGATCTGGCATTAGATTTATGAGCCGCCCATCTTTTTTGAATAGACAATTTAGTATATCCAATATAAGATTTACTGGTTTTTTCGTTTGTTATTTTATAAATTGTATACATTAATTAGTAGTTGGCTTATTCAAAGAAGTAACTTCTTCAAAATTTACCCCCGTCCGAGTGGCTATAAAATTAAGTGTGATCCAATTTATAGATCTAGCTGGTTTAATGAAGATGGATGCTACAAACCCATTAGAATCAATAACCTGCCCGGTGTTATTCGTCTCATCACAAATAACCTTAAAATCGTAAATGCCTCTACGAGCCTGTACATCTCTCAAGAACGGCTCTACCATAGACACAAACATTGATCGCGTAAACGCATCATTAAATTCGAACAACTGATACTTAGCGGCAATTGCAATAGCTTTTTCGAGAACAATAAACAGTCTACGAACATTGATTCTGTCAAACGCACTTGGTTTGGTCTGAGCAGTTCTATCTCCGAACAAAATTGTTCCTTGACCGGGGAAGGTTACAACCGGGTTTATTCCCTTTGGGTAAATAACATCCCGATATGTCTGAGAAGGATTAAACCCAAGTTTAATTACGTTTTTAATAGACCCTCTATTGTATCCAGCAGGAGACCACCAAGGATCGTTAGTGTCGTCTGTTCTTGCGGCAAGTCCGGCTATATCACCCGATAGAGGAACCCAACGGTATAGATCGTTGTATCTATCGTATTGATATTTCCAAGAAGCGTCGATAAATGCATAGCTGTTTTCACCGATAGAAGACTTCAGAGCCGTGCATCGATTAGTTTTAGTAGTTTCTAGTTCTGTTGGGTCTAGATTATCCGTAGAAATAAATGCCACACAGTCTTTTCTGGTTCTAGCAATGTTGGCAACCGTTGCCGCAGCAGAACCAGTTAAAGGTCCGGCTATCAACAAGGAAACATCGACAGTATCTGAATCTGAGAAAAGATTGTACCCGCTGGCCGTTGCACCGTATCCGGTTCCATTTACTAGTTGATCGTTGGTAAGAACTCCACCGTCAACACCAGAAGACAGAGAAGTAGAAAATAGACCGGCAGTTGCACCAAATCCGGCAACATAGCTAATGGAACCATACCCGCTGGTTGTTCCAGTGCTTTTTACAGTTATTCCGGTTGGGTGGTTAAGCCAATAGATATACTTTGATGCTTGGTTTATAACATTCGCATAGTAATTTGAACTTCCGTCAGCTTTTTTACCATCTGTAGCCTTTGACAGCCCTTCGTAAACTTCAAGAACAGATCCAGCCGATCCGGAAAATAATCCATCTTCATCTATAACCGCGACGTGAATTTCATCATTTGCCGTTCCATCAATTGATTGAACATACAAAGAAGTTCCGGGTGTGTTACTAAACTGCCCAGAAAGACCCCATGCATTAAATCCGGTAGTACTGTCGCACAATTCAACTTTTAGAGTATTTCCTAAAGCCCCGGCATATTTCGCTGCAACAAGAGCATTAGAATTTGAAGAAAAGTTACCAGAAGATGTTTGATTGTTATAACTATCCAGATTTTTGATAAGAACGTTGGCAGTTAACCCAGAAGTTTGCCCACCGATAGCATTTGTTGCTGTTGCACCAGCCACTCTAACAACTTGAAGATTATTGCCATATCCCAAAAAATTAGCTGCCGGAAAGAAGAATTTAGCCGTATTGTTGTCAGGGACGCCAAAAAGTTGAATTAAATTGCTTTCACTGTCAATAATGATTCTTTGATCGATTGGACCCCATCGAAATTGACCGGCAATTCCAGCAGAAGTTGTAGCAACTGCCGGAATAATCGTTGTCAGGTCTCTTTCTTGAATTTGTACACCGGGGCTTACTTGAAATCCCATTTGGCTATCTCCTTAAACTTCATCTTCTAAAAAATGATATTCTCCAATATTTAGGATTTTTTGGAATTTCAAATATTTCCTTCAAATTCAGGCAAATTTTTAATATTTTGTTCAGGCGGGGACGTTTTTAAATTTTCTTGAGATAAAGTCAAAACATCTTCATCGTATTCACTTGATCCGTTATCAATAAAACCAAAAGGAATGACTTCAGATTCTATTTTTTGAATTTGTTCTGCGTACATTCTTTTTCGTAAATCTATATTTGTGTAATCATTAAAATAAGATTGGGTTGTTAGCCAACCAAAAGAAACCAAAGAAGACACCAAGTCGTCATTATACCCCTCGGAAGCTTTATACGCACAAGAAGATTTGCTTCTTTCAATAATAAACGTACTTAATTCTGAAACAATATCAAAATCTCTAACAAGAAGTTTATCACTTTCAATTAATTCTTTAATTCTTAGGCACCCGGTTTTTTTAGTTTGAGGGCTAGTTCTAATTCCTAGTTGAGATTTTCCCTGACCGGCAAATCCGGTATCAGCTTTTTGTCCTTTATTTCCTCTTATAGTAATACTTACTAAATTGGGATATTCGAGTTCTTGGTGTAAAATGTCCGAGACGGCTTGACCAAGATCATTTAATTCTACTAAAGTTAAAGCATCATTGTAGAGCTTTCCAATTTTATTAATTGTATGAGGAAGAACATCATAAGAAATTGTATTATTTCGAAACTTTGCTACAAGTTTATATGGAAAAGTAGTCACATCTATCACAGTACACGCATGATAATCTAGTCCAACCCCATGAGAAGTGTCAACACATTGAACATATGCAGAATCTTTTTTTGGTTGTTCATATATGTCTAGACCATCCAAAGAACTTGATATTGGAGTATCGTAAGTAAGACGATTCAACGCAGATGGGGATATAAGGGTATTATCACTACCGATGAAGTTTGTTTCATATTCTTGAGACCATTGTGCCTCACTTGTGTTCTGAATGGTCATTTTCTTAAAAGCTTCGTCTCTTCCGGGAACATCGTACCAAAATGCTTCAACAGGAACAAAGCTATTTTTTCCGTCTTTGGCATCTTTCCACATTTTATAAAATGCGTTTAATCCATTTGGGGTAGAGATAATTGCCATCTTTGTAGTATTACCCGCCGAAATTGTTGGATATACGGATCTAAAAAACTGTTCGGCGATATTAGCCGGAATAAATCCGAACTCGTCAATTACCACAGTAGAAAATGTTTGTCCTCTAATAGCACTAGAAGAAGTGGATGCGGACACAACCTTAGCTCCATTTTCTAATTGAACAGAAAATTTATTCCATTCAACAATTCCTTGTTGAAGCCATTTGGGAAGATTTTCGTAACCTCTTTTATAGATATCCAATAAATTTTTAGCTGTATCTGCTTTATTTGCCAATATGCAGGCACTAGAATTTGGATTAAACAAAGAGCAATGCAATAACCAAGAAGTTACTGTAGTGGATTTTCCGGATTGTCTTGGAATTTTACATATACTAAATCGATTCTCGTGAAGAGTTCTTACTATATTTTTTTGAAATTCATACATTTTAAATGGAACCAACCCTTTGTCGGGGTGAACTATTTTAATATAGTTTTCGATGAAATATATCGGATCTTCTGCACACTTTAAATACTCTTCAATTTGTTCTTGAGTATATGTCATGGCTACATTAGTAGCCTTAAGTAATGGATTACCTAGGTAGTTTGGATTTTTCATTTATTCGTATTTTCTTCTGTATTTCCGGTTACGTCTATTATAGGTTTCTTAGTTTTTTTAATAAGTTTTAGTAAATCGTGCGTATTTCCCATATAAACAGTATTATTAGTAATGCTTCCAATTCTGGCTCCAAAGTCTCCCTCGGTTCCGGGTTCTACAGGACGTTGTAAATCTTTAATATTTTTGTGAAGATTTATTAATTTTTCGTTGGCCTCCATACTTGTTTTTAGTAAATCGGAAGCCACTTCGTAAGCTCTAGGATTATCTCCTTCTTCAGCTAAACTCAGTATTCCTTGCACAGCTTCTTCAGTTTGAGATATAATTGATTTAAGATTCTTTCTTACTAAATCATAATCTTGTTTGGTGTGGTGATTGGTTATGACTGGAGGAATAGTTGATAGATCACTAGCAGTAACACTAATGGCATCTAGTTCTTTTTTAATTGCGGGGGCGAGTGAAGAAACCGAGGGTTCGATATTCAAAACTACTTCTAAATTATTTTGTTTTTGTTGGGAATTTCCGGTCATAGTATAAAATTTTAATACTCAGTAATAATTGTACTTATTGTTCCCGTAGCTCCAATATTTCCTGCCGTGGCTCCTCCAGTTACTGAAACAGATACTATAGATAAAGTTGAGCCGGTTGGACTATGTATTCTGTCCCAATCAATAAAATTCGTCGTAGTTGATTTAATAATGCTGGTGTGAGAGGTTGGTCCATATAGATAAAATTTTGCCGTAAAATTTATTGTGGCAATAAATATTTTTCTTTCTTCAAAATTTCCTTCATATTCTTCTATAAAATCAGTACTTCCAATAGAAATTGGAACGTCAATTTTAGAATCTACTCCAATAGAAGAAAAGGAAACAGTATACTCTGGAGAAAAATACGGTAAAATTTGCTCTACTATTTCTAAAGCATCTTCGGTGTTTTTACATAATACGTGAACAGAAAAACTAAGAGTATATGGCACTCTTTCATATCTGTAATTTAATTCATTTGTAGTCGAAAAAACAAATGCACTTCTTTGGGTTGTTGATTGTTTTCTAGATGCATCATATTGAATGCCGTTCATTTCTATGCCAATTCTAGGAAGAACGGATTCAAAATTGTGAGTTAAATCTGAATTCGATGCGTTGGCTCTTGCTATAAATTTTTGCTTTGGTCCGTATGATACAGGAACTTTAATTCTTTCTTTTGTAGTATTATCCGAATTTCTTCTTTCCAAGTAAATATCATTGAACAACGACCCAAAGCCGTAGACGATTTTTTTAATAATTTGATGACCGTAGTATTCAAACATTTATAATGTTATTTAGGGGTCTCCAAATGGATTGGATTCTGTAAAATCTAAAATCGCATCAGATTCAGTTTGAAATTGTTTGTTGTCGGCATTGGACGAAATGTTTATAGTATCATCAACGGAAGTTACGGTTCTATAAGAACTTCCGTTTTCTAGGGTAACATATCGTGTTGTAGCCTCAGATGTAGGCAACCAATTTCCTTTTATGTTTCTAATAGTAACGAGAGAGGATGTAGAATCACTTACTGTTCCAGAACAATTAGCCAAAGACAAGCCTCCGGTGATACTTCCATTGGTATATTGATATACTATGTCTCCAACAGAAAAAATCGACCCGGTTCCAGAAGTTGGTCCTATTGTCAAGTACTTTAAAAATTCTTTCATTAAAGGAACCGAATCGATTTCTGTTTCTCCCGTAACAAATTCTTCTTCGCTGTACTGAAATAACTCAACAGACAACTTAAAAACGTAATTCTTCCCCATTTGATAAAATGGGTTTTCGTGTTCAACAAATTTAATTTCAAAAAATCCCTTTGTGAGAGGAAGATAGATTATATCTCCTTCCATTGGTCTCACCATTCCGGTTTCTCTAATAAATCTAGACTTAGACACTGTAAGTGACGCACTATCTTTTACTTGAAGTCCAAATTTACTTAATATGTCTCCTTGTCCATCAAATCCATTAACACTTTCTAAATACATCTCAATTGGTTTGGCAGAACCGAATCTTGATATTGGATCTTCTCCAAAAATAGTATTTTTATTTACAAAAGTTCTAGGAAGATATAATACGTCCATTCCATGAATCTTTATAGATTCTATAACCAAGTCCTCTACGACATTTTGTTCGTTAAGGGATCGAATTCCATTAAAAAAAGGATTGGTTCCCATTTAAATATTATCCAGTAAAAAATGCAGCGGGAACCTGAAATCCACCTTGAATTGTTTTTTCAATTTCTGCTATTTCTTGCGAAGCCTGAGTGAATATTTCTTCACCATTGAAAGATACTCCACCGGGCATTTGAATATTTTTAAATTTGGATAAATTTGCTCCCCATTGTCTTTTTATTAAAGCCGTGGCGTATCTTTTTAGCATCATATCATTATAAACTTCTGGAAATACCTTGGCATCTAGTACTTGAAACGCTTCGATTATGATATAGTCTCCAACTTTAATTTCTTTTCCCCATTGCATATCAATATACAATCTGTTTGTTTTTCTTGAAAATCTTACGGATTTTTCTGGAGAAAGAATCTGTCGTAATAGAGATAGATACTGCTGGGTTACTGTATAGTTAACAAGATCAATCGTCCCAAATGTATAAAGATCGTTCAGAGCATATTGGTATCTTACATCAAACATATTGATTGTTGATGCAGCGACATGAAAAATTTGAACTACGCTGGCTATAACATCTTCTATGTTTGTATAAGTAGAATTTCCGCTTTCAGTAGGAGCGACGGTATCTTGTGACTGCCCACTCGCTCCCGGCGCAGATGTAAATCTATTAGGATTTGATGAATCGTACTTCATATCCACATAACCGTTATTGACATCCGCTTGAGTTATAACGTGTTTTAGAAATACTCTACTGACACCATCAAAATGATATTCTGAAAAATATTGCATCGCATCATCAATTCGATCTTCTATTTGATCTTCAGAAACATTTATTTCAATGACATCGTGGCCTAAGTTTCGTAGGCAATAATCTATAAGTTGATTTCTAGTGGATATTTTTGGCATGTGTTAGTTATTTTTGCTTTTAACTTTTCTTGGTTTGGGGGTTCCCGGTCCTATTTTAATAGTTCCTTTGGGGGTTTCTGGTCCCGGATCTTTGGGATGTTTAGATTTTATAGACATTCTAATAACTTGAATTTGATCTGCTTTGTGTGAATTTTCTTCTATTATTTTTTCCCAAAGAGCAACCGTTAAATCTTCAATTTTAGGATATTCTTTTTGCCGCCGTTTCTCATATGTAAGTTGTTTTTCTAATTCTTTTGCGACATTTAAAGAAACTTCTTGGTCTTCTTTTTCGAGAACACTTCGGAGAATATGAAAATCGTCAACTCTTTTAATGTATCTGTTTCCTTCTTCCCAATTTGTAGATAGATTTAATTGTATCCTTCCGTCCCCCATAAGAATATGATCTAATCCGGGATGATATAATCTGGTATAGTATCCTTCCGGTAAATCCGAATAGGTAGGTTCTAGTTTTTTAAAATCATCTAAAGAAAGAATCACCTTTTCGTTGATGATAATTTTATTATCAGAATTATGAACAAAAGATTTAATCATTTATGAAATAGGAATATCTCCCCCTCCGCCTCCACCCGGTTTATTGGTGTTCTGTCCTCTTGAAGTGTCAATTACTTTATATCCTATCACAGTACCTTGGGTATTTGTAAGATTACTTGGCCCTGTTGCATCAAAAAACAATACGGAATTGTTAGTGGCTTTATAGTGGGCTCCTGTGTTGGATCCGGTTCCGGTAGTAAATCCGGTCGTGCTTGTGCCATAGACATTTCCGACACTGTTCCCATCTCCGTATACCCCATATGAAACTTTTGTGTAGTCACTAGGTCCGGCTATACTTGAATCTAATAAATTAAACATCGAATTTGAAGATGCTATCAATCCAGTATTGACGTTTTGCATTTGGGCACCGATTATGTTAGCACCAGAATTTTTGCTTAATGCTATTCCCTTATTGCTGTTTAAAATATTAAAATTAGTGCTAGATCCCCCGTTATTGTTGAAAATAGAATTATTGCTGGCATTAACTCCAATACTAATGATACTATTCATATGAATGTAGTTATGCAAATCTACTAAAGAATTATTTCCGGCACTTATTCCAACTCCACAGTTATTAGCGTACATATATTTTCTTAATTCCTTTAATAAACATCGAGAGTGTGGTTGTCTGTTGAGGTTATGGTTGCTTCGTTGACAGATACGGCTTGACTTAAATCTGCAAACCAAACATTTGTTCCAAGTGCCACACTTGCTCCGTTTTCTACTTTAAGACCAATTCCCCCCGAGGTACCGGTCCCGGCAAATAGGATGTCTGTATCGTAATGTGTTGATGTCATTCCAATCGACACACATTTGTTTTGAGTATTGAATACCATACAAACAGTATTATTTCCAGTCAATGAAAACACAACATCGGCTATTTTAATTGATCCTGTAACAGAACACGACATTCCTGTAATGGAGGTCGTTTCTGTTTGTCCCGCATATTTGTTTAAAAACGTAAAATCATACTGATTTGCACTGGCACCTGTTAGTGCTGTTGAGGTGATTACTCGATGTGCCCCGCGTAAAAAGGAAACAGTACATTTTTCATCTATCAGAACGTAATCTCTTACCTGAACACCATCTACAGCATCAGCCAATGCTCTAAGAGATACAGTGTAATTTCCAGAAGATCCGGTAACGCCAAAAGATCCAATAGGATGTAAATAATTAGGCAGGGCATTTCCCGGATACATGTGGACTTTTCCGGTAGAGTCGGAAATTAAACTATCGATAAGTGTAATTGGTTTATCTAACCAATATTTTCCGTATTCAAAAGGAATTTTAATTATTCCGGTACTGATTATATTAGGTGTATAATCTGTATAAGGAAGGTAATAATAGTTTTGCGCGGTTATAGAGTACCCGCCGATATTTAAAAATGAATTTCCGTTAGCTTGTATTGATGTTACTTCTGGTCCTGTTACTGGATCAAAACTTTGGCCTGCGGGTCCGGGATCTCCTTTTAATCCGCTACCCCCCTGCGATCCGGCCGGTCCCTGTGGGCCGGTTGGTCCTGTGGGGCCGGTCGGTCCTGCTGGTCCCTCTGGTCCTGTAGAACCTGTACTGCCGGTAGGGCCAGTGGGGCCAGAAATTCCTTGAATTCCTTGGTTACCCTGAACTCCTGCGACACCCTGATCTCCTTTGGCACCCGGCATGTATTCAATAGCATTGTTATAGGATTTATACCTGACAATCCAATTAGTAGTTACAAACGGAGACATATTTTCGTGACTAGAATTAGAAGCCACGTTTGTATCACTAGTAAATACGGTACGGGAGGTAGTTACTGTTGATGGTTGAATGCTAGAAACAAGAGCAGATGCCACCGATCCTGTTACATTTGCAAGTCCTGCTCCTGTCGCACCTACTCCGTGTGTGTGGGGGGGAATTTGGGAGGCCGAAAGGACCACACTTTCGGATCCCCCAATGAATCCCAAATTTCTATTACTGGATAAATTGTGTGCTGTAAATCCACCAACAGGTGATCGTCCTCTTAAATCTGGAATGAAATATTTCGTGGCAGTCAGCCCCGCCGTGGCACCGGAATATCCGGCCTGCCAAGAACCTAATTCTACTATTGTTTCTCCGGAAGGCAAAGAGCCACCAACAATAGAATATAGTTTGGTGAAATTACACGAATTCGTACCCGATGAAGCCCCGGTAATTTGAATAATTATGTCATTTGAGTATGTTGCTCCCGGCGTTGATCTTGCTGGCCAAGCAATTTTTAAAATATCTCCGTTTTCTAGACGGTGATTTTTAGTATTTTGCACCGAAGACGAACTTACGTTATCTTGGCCATCCGTGAAAAACAAACTTCCTGTCTGGCCGCTACCTGTTACAGAGGCAAAAACGTAGTACTTACTAGACAGATAGTCGTAAAGTTCGGCATACTCGTTTCCGGCTACGTTTGAGAACGCATCGCCGTTGCACAACAGCCAATTAGACGGAATTCGATTAGCATCTCCCAAAAACGGAACAATTGTTCCAATTGGACTGTACAATCCTACTTCGGAAACTCTGTTGACGTTAAGGGTGTTAACAACGTATCCGTTTGTTTGTCCTACAGAGAAAAATATAGGGTTAATGAGATACGAGGTGATAGTAGGTTTGGTTGTTACCAGTTTTCCGGCTGTTGCTGTGTCAACGTAATAAACGCTACCGGGGGCAAACGTAAGCCCAGAAGAGGCCGGAACTGCGAACTTACCACCCAATACCAACACAAAAGTATCAGAATCCGGAACGCTCTCGACTACACCTACGGCTACGGCCGTACTGATAGCCGTAGCAATACATTTTGCGTACTGTGTTCCGTTGTAATAAAGAACATCTCCAGAAATAAATCCGTGAGATGTCTGCGAAATCGTTAGACGATTAGACTTACCATCCGATCCCGTGACTGACACGGCGGAAGAAACTGCGGTCGAGAGTGGTAAAGAGCTATACGCCATTTATGTCCTTTTATGGATTGTTAGAAAGTAGGGCATTAATACTGTGCTTCAAATTTGCTTCGATTCTGTCTTTTTGGTCTGGTGGGAATTTGTTTTCCTGCATGAGCATTTCAGCAGCAATTTTAGATTCCTTGTAGTGTCCTGTCCAGAAAGCGGAAATCGCAAATTCATCCTTGATACACCACTCATAAATCGGAGCCGCAACAAACAGAGCCCCATCAGGAGAGCGAAT
>FRDC01003710.1_pt1 | contig 44607 bp, 35 predicted proteins | sample 1106171 | NCBI WGS metagenome assembly FRDC01 (sample SAMEA3930566, study PRJEB13176) | freshwater metagenome | biome: Drinking water system; feature: drinking water; material: water | place: Singapore | collected 2014-12-20 | reverse complement strand
GCGGGTCCTGATCGATGACGCCATCGATTCCGCCATCACCGCTGCCGCCGGTCAGGGCGCGATCCAGCGCGCCAGCCGAGCCGCCATAACCCATCGCGAGGAGCAACTGCACGATGACACGCTCGAAAAACGCGGGCGTTCCCTGCCGAACCCGCGACAGGAGATCTTCGGCAAGGGCCGCTTCCAGCCGTCGGTACGCGACGCGGATGGTCTCGTCCGGGGTTAGTGTCGGCTCGTCGACGAGCTTTCCCTTGACCGGGGCGACGGCTTCGCTTTCGTCAGCGTCGCTTCCTCCGTCACTGCGAAACGCAGCGAACTCCGGGAAGCGCTGAAGGAACTTGATATCGATCCGCTTCGGCGGCGAGGCGAGCACCTCCCGACCGCGATCAGTGATCGTGAACCGGCCTCTGCCGCTCAGCACGATCAGACCGGCTTTTCCGAGATAGCTTTTCGACCAGTGGACCCGGTTGGCGAAAGTCGTCTGGCGGCCAGACGGCAGCAGGTGCGCCCGTTCGTCCTCTGAAAGGGCAAATTCCGCGGCCAGCTTTTCAACGACATCGCCGATACGCACTTCGCCGTCGGCCGAGGCCCGCAGAACCGGCAGCATCAGGGTTTGAAAATCGGGAATGGCCAGTATTGATCTCCCAACTTAACGGCCAAGCAATCCAGAGGCACCAAGATCGGCTTTCGCCGGTCTGTGTCGATGTCGGCCTCCATTAACTCATCGCGGATGGCGCAAGCTTCGCGACTATCGTCGGCGCGCCGCTCGTCAGGGGAGGCCACATCATGACGTGGCAGCCAATTTGTAATCGCTTTCAGTCAGCCATTGCCTATATCCGTCATCATACTCGTCAACAACGGGTCGACCCATCGATCCAGTCTCGGAATCTTCGCAGAAATCGCCACGCGTCTCATCCCTGCCTGACAAGGCCCTGCGTCCTGGGCTTGCCGCCACACTGAATCCACGAGGCGCAGCTGCCAAGCGTTGGATGGCCGGCAAACAGCATTTCGCGCGCCGGTGTGAATATCCGCACCTTATAATCGGCCTCTTGAGTGGTGGGTGCTAACAGGAAGGTGGTCTCGGCGAGGTTGGTCCAGGCTGCGAATTGCTGCATGGCGCTGTCTGACAGACCTTCACCATCAATGACAACGGCAAGCCCGTTGCCGCGTGTCGGCACCGAGGTGAAGACGTCACACTGAACAAAGCGTCGCCGCATATCATAAACCGCGTCGTCAATTGACGTCGCCGATTATCATGCGGCTCGTTCTGGTCAATCACGAGATTGCCATAGAGATCCATCAGTCTGACCGATGGTTTATCATTTTTATTCCGCGTGCGGCCAACCGAATTCCGCACGCGGCCAAGACAGAAACACTTTACGATCGACCGACCACCGCCGCCCTCCGTGATTGCGCGTGTTGACCGCGCGGGCAGAATATCCTTTGCTTGGCCCCTCACGTGCAGTCGAGGCACGTCTCTTTATCTCAGGTCGTCTGTTGTGGCGGATGATCGGAAGTGTCGCATCAATCGCTCCATGCCTGTGTCCGACGTTTCGCAGCGGACGCGTTCACCAAAAATCAACTTGTCATTTATTTTGAATTATGAATAATGAGTTTAATATGCGCTGTGACAACGTTTGCAGTTATCCGTGTTTAGAAAAATCAAATGGAGGAAGACGATGGACATCAGAGGTCTTACGCTAGTTGTATCAGCATGCGCACTTGGCATGTGCGGAACGGCTTTTGCCGCTTGGGAGCCGACAAAACCAATTGAAATCATTGTTCCTTTTGCGCCCGGTGGCGCCTCGGACCAGATGGCGCGGACCATTCAGGGCGCCATCACCAAAAACAATCTGACCAAAGCGCCGGTGGTTGTCGTCAACAAGCCGGCGGCGGCGGGCGGCGAGGCCATGCTTGAGATCAAGGCCGCGAAGGGTGACGCGCATAAACTGCTCACAACGTCGTCAGGCCTCTATATGACGCCGCTCTCCTCGAAATTGCCGGTGAGCTGGCGCGACTTCACGCCCGTTGCGCTTTTGGCGCAGGATGAGTTCCTGCTGTGGACCTATAATGACGCTCCGTACAAAACCGCAGGGGACCTGTTGGCCGCCGCAAAGTCCGGTCAGAACATCCGCATCGGCGGGGCCGGGTCCAAGCGCGAGGATAACTTGATCACCTGGGCGCTTGGCGACGAATCGGCAGCGAAAATAACCTACATTCCTTATGCCGGAGGCGGACCGACGTCCGTTCAGCTGGCGGGCAAGCACATTGAAGCTTCGACCGGCAATCCTTCAGAGGAAGTGGCGAGCTGGCGCGCTGGCAATGCCCGCCCCCTCTGCCTTCTTTCACCCAAGCGGATGGCCTACAAAGAGAAGATAACGGACACGGCAGCGTGGTCAGACATACCGACTTGCGGCGAACAGGGCATCAAGTTCACCTATAATATGCTGCGTGGCATGTTCATGCCGGGCGGCGTGAGCAATGAACAGCGCGATTTTTACGTCGACCTGTTCAAGAAAGTGCAGGAAACAGCGGAGTGGAAGGAGTATCTTGCCCGCAATGCACTCCTCCCCGATTTTCGCTCAGGCGCGTCCTTCGTTGAGTTCCTGACGGCTGATGAACAACGCCATAAAGATCTCATGGACAAGGCAGGGTTCCTCGCCAAGTAAATTTTCCAGTACAAGAGGGATGGTCATCGTGACCATCCCTTGATGATGTTTGCTTATCGCATCGAGGAAAATTCCATCATGGAAGAAGACGTGCAAGCTGAACGCGGTATTTCACGCCGCACCGTAGAATTGGTCGTCGCCAGCATCTTTCTGTTATTATCAGTCGTTGCGTTCTACGATAATTACACACGGGGCGCTGGCTGGGCGAGCGATGGTCCGCAATCGGGTTATTTTCCGGCACGGCTTGCCGTCATCATGTTCCTTGGATCAGTCTTTACATTCTGGGTGGCTCTCAGGGCCAAAACAGAAATGTTCGTGACCTATGAACAACTCATCCGGATTTCCAAAGTTTTAATCCCGCTGATCATCTTCACCATCGGCATCGAATGGCTTGGTATCTATCTCTCATCTGCCCTTTTTCTGGCACTTTTCATGATCTGGCTAGGTGAATTCGGGGTCATCCGCTCATGTGCCAGCGCGTTCGCATTTGTTATTGTCACTTTTGTCATCTTTGAAAAATGGTTCCAGGTGCCGCTACCAAAGGGGCCCGTCGAAGCCCTTTTGGGTCTGTGAAAAAAGAAGGCCTGTCACATCATGGAAAATCTGAATGACCTGCTCAACGGCTTTTACGTAGCCCTTTCGTTCAAGAATGTCGGCTTCATGATCATCGGCGTGCTGCTCGGCATCGTTGTTGGCGTACTGCCGGGCCTTGGCGGCCCCAACGGCGTGGCGATCCTGCTGCCACTGACATTCGGCATGGAGCCTGTATCGGCCATTATTCTTCTGTCTTCGCTTTACTGGGGCGCATTGTTCGGGGGGGCGATCACCTCGATCCTGTTCAATATCCCGGGCGAAGCGTGGTCGGTGGCGACAACCTTCGACGGTTATCCGATGGCCCAGCAAGGACGAGCCGCAGAAGCGCTCACAGCAGCTTTTACCGCATCATTCATCGGCGCTGTTGCCGGCGTTATCCTGATTACGTTTGTGGCGCCGCTGATCGCCAGTTTTGCCCTTAAATTCGGGCCAGCGGAGTATTTCGCGGTCTTCTTCCTGACCTTCTGTTCCTTCATCGGCCTGGGCAAAGACAACAGGTCCAAGATCCTTGTCTCTCTGTGCCTCGGCTTTCTGCTTGCCGCTGTCGGTCTTGATTCTGTCTCGGGTGAGCTGCGGATGACCTTTGACAATCCCCAGCTTTTGCGTGGCTTCGACTTCCTGGTTGTGGTGATCGGTCTGTTCGGCGTGTCCGAAATCCTGGTGACCATGGAAGAAGGGCTGGCCTTCAAGGGCAAGCGGGCGGCGATCGATCTCAAGGTCGTATTGAAGACATGGGCGGGCCTGCCGAAATACTGGCTGACGCTGGTCCGTTCCGCGGTGGTGGGATTGTGGATGGGCGTGACACCGGGCGGAGCCATCGCCGCCTCGTTCATGGGGTATGGCCTGGCCAAGCGCTTCTCTCCGAAAGGCAATAAATTCGGTACCGGTGAAATCGAGGGCGTTCTGGCTCCCGAAACGGCTGCACACGCTGCCGGGACGGCGGCGCTGCTGCCGATGCTGGCGCTCGGCATTCCCGGATCAGCGACGGCCGCTGTTCTCCTTGGCGGTTTGCTGATCTGGGGTCTTCAGCCTGGACCGCTTTTGTTCGTCGAACAGAAGAGCTTCGTGTGGGGGCTGATTGCCTCGATGTATCTTGGCAATATCGTTGGCTTGATCATCGTCCTGGCGACAGTGCCACTCTTTGCGGCTATCCTGCGCATCCCGTTCTCGGTGGTGGCTCCGATCATTCTCATCATCTGCGCGATCGGCGCTTACACCGTGCGCAATTCAGGCTTTGATATCGGGCAAATGGTGATTTTCGGTATCATTGGCTACATCTTCAAGAAGCTTGATTACCCGATCGCGCCGCTGGTTCTGGCGATCGTGCTTGGCGACCGCACGGAGGCGTCATTCCGTCAGGCCATTCTCGGCTATGAGGGAAGTCTGTCGGTGTTCTGGTCCAATGGCCTGGTCGGGTCGCTGATGGTGATCGCGCTCCTGCTTCTGTTCTGGCCTATTGTGACCGAGCAGATCACCGCGTTTCGCCGCCGGCTCGCGGGTGCTCCGTCGGGCTCATGAATGCCGGTCAAGCTTGGATTTGACATGGGAGCCGGTTCGCAAGAACCGGCTCTTTCATTTTGGCGGCATGCGCCTGCGCTCGACGCGCGCCATCACATGCGGGTTTAAGCCGTTTCGTCGCCGCCATTGAGACCGGCAATGGAAAAGCCGCCATCGACTGCGAGAATCTGTCCGGTGATATAACCTGACTGCTGCTCGTCCAGGAGAAACCGGGCGGCTTGCGCCACCTCATTTGGCGTGCCGTATCGACCCATTGGCACCTTGTCGCACCATTCGGCCCTGACCTTGGCTGAATGAACCTGACGCGCCATGGCGGTATCAATCGGGCCGGGCGCGATGGCATTCACCCGGATGCGGTGAGCTGCAAGCTCGACGGCCATGATACGCGTCAGATTGACAATAGCGCCCTTCGAGGCGCCATAGGCTGTACGGCCACGATTGCCAACCAGACCCGACACCGACGCGATGAGGACGATGGCCCCTCCCCCATTGTCGCGCATTGTCTCGGCAGCGATCCTGGCGGTGAGGAAACTGCCGATGACATTCACATCGTTCATGCGCCGCATGAGGTCAGGTGTGGTGTCAAAAAAAGAGGTGTTGCTGGCGATGCCGGCGCTCGTGACCACCCCGCGCAGGGGTCCGAAACCGTCCATGATCTCGCTGATCGCCGCCTTGCTCGCGGCTTCATCGGTGATATCGAGCGGGTGCAGACGCACCCTGCCGTGATAGGCGCTCAGGTTCTGCATCGCTGCCGCAAGGGCGTTACCATCGCGGTCAAAACCCGCCACCTGCCAGCCAGCCTCCAGCAGGGTCGTTGTTGTGGCAAGACCAATGCCTGAGGCTGCACCCGTGACGATAGCGGAGCGGATTTCCATCAGGCCGGCCATGGTCGGTCGGTCTCAAGGATGATTTCGAAGGTGATGAGCACGGGGTTGTCGCCGCGCTTGAAGCGGCCTTCGAAAATCTGCGCCTGATAATCGATCAGACCGACATCGACGCTGGCCTCAGGCCTGCCATCCGCGCCTGGCGTGATCCGCCCCTCGCGGATAAAGATTTCGGTGGCAAAATTAGGGGCTTCGCGACCATCCTCGAAGCGCACGCCAATCGTGCTGCCCACACCACCGCGCAGGACAGCGTGGCTGACCCCATGATCAGCGCACAGCTTTTCAAGGCTGCCGCAAAAATCGCTGTTGGGGCGCAAGCGGATCGCAAAGACGCGCATGAACGGACCGTCTGCCTGCGCCGCCGGAGCGATGACAGGCGAGAAAATCTTGAAGCCTGTTTCAGTGTCGGGACCTGCGTCAAACAGCGCGCCGTTCAAACCGATGGCGCGCACCGTTGCCGGCTTCGCAAGAAAGGTCTGTTCAGGCAGGATATGCCCACCCATGATTTTCCCGTCAGCCTCCCGCCACAAAGCGTGAGCATGGAAGAACGGCGCTGCGTCGCGTCGCCCGAACGTCAATGCTCCGCGACTGATGACCGTCGGTCCGGCAGGACGGTAGGTATCGCTGTAGAATGCCACATGATCCGGCGTCTTCGAAAGCGCCGGAATGCAATAGCTGAGACGCGCGAGGGTCACGCCGTCAAGGTCGCAGGCGCCGCTCTCAAAACCCGCTTTCGCAAAGCCGCGATGCACCGCCTCCAGCAACGGCAGCCCGGCATCGAGTTTGAGATCGAAGCGGCGGCCACCGGCCGCAATGGCAACCATGCGTTCGCTTTCCGGCGGACCGGGCTGGCGGACAAAGCGCGGAAGGCTCGAGGCGGTCACGACGCTCTCTTCTTGCTGGCAGCGGCAAGGTCAGCCAGAATGCCGCGCGCCTCGATCTCGTCACGAACGAGCCGCTTTGGCACTTTGCCGTAACCTGATTTGGGCAAGGCTTCCCAGAAGAAGACATGACGGGGCAGTTTGTAGCGCGGGACTTTCGGTGCCAGGAATTCGACAAGCGCCTCAGCGCTGACCGCTTGCCCCTCGCGCGCCACGCATACCGCCACGCCAATCTCGCCCCACATCGGATCAGGCAAGCCGAGGACCGCTACTTCGGCAATTGCCGGGTGGGTAAGAATTTTCTCCTCGATCTCGCGAGGATAGATATTGGAACCGCCGGAAATGTACATGTCGGAGGCGCGGCCCGTGATATAGACAAAGCCTTGCTCGTCCATATGGCCAAGGTCGCCGGTGCGAAACCAGCCATCGCGGAAGGCCTTGGCGTTGGCCTCGGGGTTGTCATAGTAACCGGCAAAGACCGCCGGCCCGATGACGCAGATTTCGCCGGTTTCGAAAGGCGCGAGTTCGCGCCCGCTGTCATCCTGGATCGACACCTGCATCGCGGTGCGCTCGATGCCGCAGGTGCCAAGCTTCAGCTGAGGGCTGTCCTCGGCGTCATGGAGATGGGCCGGCAGAACCGTGATATTGCCTGTGACCTCGCCCAGGCCGAAATACTGGACGATGACGGGGCCGAGCTTCCTGAGGGCGACTTTCTGATCCTCGCGATACATCGGCGCGCCCGCATAGATGACGTAGCGCAGTTGGCGATGATCGTGCTGGTCGACAGCGGGATGCTCGACCAGCATCTTCAGAATGGTCGGCACGGTGAAAAGATTGGTCACGCGATATTCTTTGATCAGTTGCCATGCCTGCGCCACATCGAAGCGCTCGCTTGGCAGAAGAATCGTTGGAGCGCCGCGCGCCACGATGTTGAGCTGATGGACGCCCGCGCCGTGGCTGAGCGGCGCGACGACAAGCGAGGCATCCTTCTCGGTAATGGCGGGCAGCAGATCGCTCAGATGATTGGTGAGTACGAAGCCCATCTGGCCATGGGTAAGAACAGAGGCTTTCGAGCGACCGGTCGTTCCGGAGGTAAAAAAGAACCAGCACGGGTCATCGCGCTCAACCGGACAATCGGCCATCGCCGTGCCGTGATAGGGGGCCACCAGATCGCTCAGATTGCCATCACCAAAATGGCTGTCGCGGCTTTGCTCGTCCAGGCGCCAGATATGCTCAACGCCGGGAACATCGGCCTTGATCGCCGCCGCATGACCGGGAAAATCGCCGTGGCAGAGAAAGGCTTTGGCGCCCGAGAACTGCGCGAGATAGGTCACCTCATCGGGCAGCAGGCGGAAATTGGTCGGCACCCATACAGCACCCAGACGAAAGACAGCGAAGATCGCATAGAACATCTGGGCGGTATTCTTCGAGTGAACCAGCACCCGGTCACCCTTGCCGATCCCTTTCGCGGCAAGGGCAGCGGCAAGGGCCGACACATCCGCTTCAATCTCGCGCCAGCTCCAACGCCGCTCGCCCCAGATGAGGCCCGGCAGGTCGGGAAAGCGCCTTGCATTCTGGCGCACCAGATGGGCGAGGTTCATCACCCGCAGTGAATGAGGTACGACCCCACCCCTGGGCGCGGAACCGGTCATTTGCTGCGCTCCAGGATCGACACGTAATTGGCGACCGCCGCGCCACCCATGTTGAAGACGCCAGCAACATTGGCCCCGGACTTCTGCATATCGCCCGCCTCGCCCATCACCTGCATCGCTGCCATCACATGCATGGAGACGCCGGTCGCGCCGATGGGGTGACCCTTTGATTTCAGGCCGCCCGACAGGTTCACCGGCAATTTACCCTCGCGCGTGGCTGTTCCCTCACGCACCACTTTCCAACCCTCGCCAGGCGCGGCCAAACCCATCGCCTCGTATTCGATCATCTCGGCGATGGTGAAACAATCATGGGTCTCGACGAGGTCGAGGTCATGGATCGACAGCCCTGCCTGTTCGAGCGCCTTCGCCCAGACGCGCCTTGCACCATCAAAGGCAATCGGATCGCGGCGCGACAGCGGCAGGAAATCATTGGCGTGCTGGCGGGCACGGAAATTGACAGCGCGCGCCATGGTTGCCGCTGTCTCGGCATCGGCAAGCACGAGCGCTGCCGCGCCGTCGGAAACAAGCGAGCAATCAGTGCGGCGCAGCGGTCCGGCAACGTAGGGGTTCTTGTCGGAAATCGTGTTGCAGAAGTCGAAGCCGAAATCCTTGCGCATATGGGCATAGGGATTGCGCGTGCCATTCACGTGGTTCTTGGCGGCAATCATCGCCAGTTCGGCGCTGCGGTCTCCGTTGCGCTGAAAATAATGCGAAGCGATCTTACCGAAAATGCCGGCAAATCCCGCATCGACCGCTGCTTCCTCGCGTCGATAACAGGCGGAGAGAAGAATGTCGCCGACCTCGGCAGTTGGTGTTGCTGTCATCTTCTCGGCACCAACGACCAGGGCGATGCGGCCGCGCCCGCTTTCGATGAAATCAAGGGCGGTATGGATCGCCGCTGAACCGGTCGCGCACGCATTCTCGACATGAATCGCCGGCGTCTGCGCCAGTTCGGGAATGGCGAGCGCCACCAGCGCCCCCTCGAAACCCTGCTTGCTGAAGCCGTTATTATAGACGCCGACAGAGATGAAATCGATATCCTGCGGGGTGACGCCGGCATGCTCCAGCGCGCCCGAGGCGACGCGGGCGATCAGCGCTTCGCTGTCGGCATCGTCAAGCTTGCCGAAATTCGAATGCGACCAGCCGACGATCGAAGCTTTATGCGGGCTCATGACGTTTCCTCTCATTTTCAGGCCTTTCGCAGAGCGCCATCTTCGCTCTCTTGCGCACGGGCTGCAAGCGGGTGCGCACAGGGCGCATGATCTCCGTGTTCGGAGTTGAAAGCGATTGACAGCCCCCACCCTGCCTCTCAATAGTCGTGCTTACTCAAAGCTGACGCTTCGGCACCTTCAAACGATCGACGCGCTGCGACAACCGGTGAGGAAATGACCATGAGCACAAAAACAACTTACGCCTTCTCGCGTCGCCTGTTTAACCGAAGCGTCCTCGCGGGCGCCGCTGCCGGCATTTCTACTTTTTCCATCGGGCGCGCGCATGCGGCTGAATTCACTTATAAATTCGCCAATAATCTGGCGTTGACGCATCCGCTCAACAAGCGCCTGCAGGAAGCGGCTGACCGCATCAAAACAGAAACGGGCGGGCGGTTCGAGTTCCAGATCTTCCCATCGAGCCAGCTTGGGTCCGACACTGATACGCTGGGACAAATCCGCAATGGCGGCGTTGATTTCTTCACCCTGTCCGGCCTCATCCTGTCAACACTGGTGCCGGCTGCCGCCATCAATGGCGTCGGCTTTGCCTTCGACAGCTATGACACGGTGTGGAAGGCGATGGACGGGCCGCTTGGCGCCTACATCAGAGGTGAAATCGCCAAGAGCCGGCAGATCCTTGCCATGGACAAGCCGTGGGATAATGGCTTCCGCCAGACAACCACCAGCACCAAACCCATTCTGACGCCGGGTGATTTCGAAGGGGTGAAGCTGCGCGTGCCGCCTGCGCCCCTTTGGACATCGATGTTCAAGGCCTTCGGCGCGGCGCCCACGACGATCAACTTCAACGAGGTCTATTCGGCGCTGCAGTCGAAAATCGTCGACGGCCAGGAAAACCCGCTGGCCATCATCGACACCGGCAAGCTCTACGAGGTGCAGACCAATTGCTCGACCACCAACCATATGTGGGACGGCTTCTGGGTGCTTGCCAACCGCCGCAATTGGGAAGCCCTGCCGAAGGATATTCAGGAGATTGTTGCGAAGAATCTCAATGCGGGAGCGGTGGCGGAGCGCGCTGACGTTGCCGAATTGACGAAGGGCCTGCGCGAGACGCTGACGGCGAAGGGCCTGAAATTCAACGATGTCAGTCCGGCGGCCTTCCGCGAAAAACTGCGCAGCGCCGGGTTCTACGGCGAGTGGAAGCAGAAATTCGGCGATGAAGCATGGACGATCCTGGAGACGGCAGTCGGCAAACTCAGCTGACGCAAGATCATGGATATCGCAGGAGCAGCTGAGCGAAAGCCGCAGGGCCACGAAAGCGGCTGGAGGCGGCAGGTCAGCCGCTTCGATAACGCTCTCGGCGCATGCATTGCGTGGCTGGCAGCCCTTCTGGTTATTGCTGAAGTCATTGTCCTGCTTGCCGGGGTCATCGCGCGCTATGTTCTTCACCGACCATTGACGTGGTCGGATGAACTGGCCTCGACGCTCTTCCTGTGGCTCGCCATGTTTGGCGCGGTGATAGCTGTGCGCGCCAACGCCCATATGCGGATGACAGCGCTCGTCGCCTATTTCGGCGCCCATCGCCAGGCATTCTTCGACACGCTGGCTCTGGCGGTGTGTCTGGGCTTCCTCGTGCTCGTGCTGCCATCGGCCATCGAATACGCGTACGAGGAGAGCTTTATCACTACGTCCGCCCTCGAATTGTCGGGCTCGTGGCGAGCTGCCGCCTTCCCCTGCGGCGTTGTTCTCATGCTCATCTTCGGGGTCAATCGTCTGGTTCTGGAATCGCGCCTGTCACATGCGGTGCTGACGCTCGGCGGCCTTGCCCTGATTGTGCTTGCCTTCAAATTCGCCGGACCGGGCTTCAAGACATTGGGTTATGGCAATCTGGTCATCTTCTTTGTCGTCATCGTGCTTGGCGCCGTGTTGTTGGGCGTTCCCATCGGCTTTGCGTTTGCCATCGCCACCTTCGGCTTCATCGCGCTCACCACGCGCGTGCCGACAATGGTCATGGTCGGGCGCATGGACGAGGGCATGAGCCACCTCATCCTGCTGGCGGTGCCGCTGTTTGTCTTCCTCGGGCTGCTCATTGAAATGACGGGCATGGCGCGCGCCATGGTGGCGTTTCTTGCCTCGCTGCTCGGACATGTGCGTGGCGGGCTTTCCTATGTGCTGATCGGCGCCATGTATCTCGTCTCGGGTATCTCCGGCTCGAAGGCCGCGGACATGGCAGCCGTTGCACCGGCCCTCTTCCCGGAGATGAAAGCGCGCGGCGCCAAGCCGGGCGATCTCGTCGCGCTGCTGTCGGCTACAGGCGCGCAGACCGAGACGATCCCGCCCTCGATCGTGCTGATTACCATCGGCTCGGTGACGGGCGTGTCGATTGCCGCGCTTTTCACTGGCGGGTTGCTGCCGGGGCTGGTGCTGGCGATCGGGCTTTGCGTTGTCGTCGCGTGGCGCTACCGCAGCGATGACCTGTCGCAAGTAAGGCGAGCGACTGCTGGCGAAATCGTCAGAAGCTTTGTGATCGCCGTGCCGGCGCTGGCTCTCCCCTTCATCATCCGCGCGGCAGTGGTCGAAGGGGTGGCAACGGCCACCGAAGTGTCCACCATCGGTATCGGCTACACCGTCATCGCCGGGCTCCTGATCTACCGTCAGTTTGATCTTCGGCGCTTGCAGCCCATGCTGGTTGAAACAGCGACGCTGTCGGGCGCCATTCTCTTCATCATCGGCGCAGCGTCAGCCATGGCGTGGGGTCTGACGCAATCGGGTTTCTCGCGGACCCTCGCTACCTTCATGACAAACTTGCCCGGCGGGGTCGCCGGGTTTCTCATTGTATCGATTATCGCCTTTGTGGTTCTTGGCAGCGTACTTGAGGGTATTCCGGCAATCGTGCTGTTTGGACCGCTGCTCTTTCCCATCGCCAAAACCGTCGGCGTTCATGAAGTCCACTACGCCATGGTGGTGATCCTTGCCATGGGGCTCGGGCTCTTCGCCCCACCCTTTGGCGTTGGCTATTATGCCGCCTGTGCCATCGGCAAGGTGCATCCTGATGAGGGTATCGCACCGATCTGGGCCTATATGCTGGCGTTGCTGGTCGGTCTTGGCGTGGTTGCTGCCGTGCCGTGGATTTCCATCGGGTTTCTATAGGGGCGCATGATATGGCGGGGCGGCTTGACGGCAAGACAGCCATCGTCTTCGGCGCCGGCTCAAGCGGTCCGGGCTGGGGCAATGGCAAGGCCACCGCGGTGACCTTCGCCCGGGAAGGCGCAAAGGTCATCGCCGTCGACATCGCGCTGCCGGCGGCGGAAGAAACTGCCGCGATCATCGCTGGCGAAGGTGGCGCGGTGATCGCGCTTGCCGCCGATGTCACCGACCTTGCGAGCGTCGAAGCAGCAACAGCGACCGCGCTTCAATATTTCGGCGCTGTCGACATCCTTCACAATAATGTCGGCGTCGTCGTCAATGGCAGCCCGATCGATCTTGCCGAAGCCGATTTCACGCGGGCCATCGACATCAATCTCGGGTCCGTCTACCGCACCTGCCGCTGCCTGCTGCCGCATTTCATCGCCCGCAAGCAGGGCGTCATCATCAACATCGCTTCGCTCGCGGCGATCCGTTTCGTCGGCTACCCCTATTTTTCCTATTATGCGTCAAAGGCTGCCATCGTGCAGGCAACCTCCGCCCTCGCCGTTCAATATGCACCCTACCGCATCCGCGCCAACTCCATCCTCCCCGGCCTCATCGACACACCGATGATCTACAAGCAGATTGCCGGCAATTACGCCTCGATTGACGAGATGGTGGCAGCCCGCAACCGCGCCGTGCCATTGGGGCGGATGGGAACGGCGTTCGACATTGCCCACGCGGCAGCGTTCCTGGCTTCCGACGATGCGCGCTTTATTACAGGCATCGCTCTGCCCGTTGATGGCGGGCAGAGCGTTGCGGTGCCGATGGGCTGACAGGCCAGGGCCTGCAAGCTGCGTCAATGGCTATGCGGTTTGGTACCCGGCGGATGAACATGGTCACTATGGTCATGGCCATCATGGGCGTGCTCATCATGGGCGTGGTCATGATCGCCATGAACCTCATCACCATGGTCATGTGTGCAAATCTCCGCGCTCGCCGCCGCGTTTGCCTTGCCGATCAGCGCTATGCTGTGACCGGCATTGTTGTGGTTGAACAGCGCCGCATGACCCACGTAATAGCACAGGAAGAAGCCAGCGAGTGCAGCAAACTTCAACTGGGAGGTCCGCGCCCAGGTGAGAAAGATTGTGCGATCCTGCTGGCGCCGTTCACCGATGATGGTTACCAAAATCAGGATGATGACGAGGTGGCCGATGGCGTCGATCTTGCCGAAGGGAATGACCGCGGCAATGAAGAGAACGGCCAGAGCCAGCGCTCCGAGGCGGCGCGCCAAAGGCGAGCAGATGAGAGCGAAGGCAAGGCCGAATTCAACCACTCCGGCCAGCGTCATGAATGTATCAGCATCAAAGCCGGCGGCGAGATAAGGCTTGGCGATCAAGACCGGTGTCGTCCAGTGCGGATAGGCAAATTTCTCGATGCTGGCCCACATCAAGGTGATCGCCGCGCCCCAGCGCAGAACGGGCATGCGCATCTCGCGCAGATAAGGATTGCTGCAGGCAAAAAGTGTAAAATAGACCGCTGTTGCCAGAAAGATCGGGTAGTCAAGCATATGGAAGAGGCCATATTGCTGGACCGCCAAGCCCCACAGCGCGAAGATGCCAATCGTCGCAAAGGGCATGGTCACCTTAAAGAACAGCGAGCAGGCGATGGCAAATTGCAGCCACGGCACCCATTCGCTGGTCGTTTTCAGTTCTGGCGTCAGATAAACACCGCCGATCACCCAAAGGCAGACGAAAAACACCGCCGTGCCGGCCCGCATGACGTCATCCATCCGTCCTTCGAACGGCCCACTGAGCTTATTCATGATGTGGTGCGACCATTGCCCGAGTTTCTGATCCTCGACCAGGCTGATCAGCGCTAGAACCAGCGCCGCAAAGGCCAAAGCTGCCCAAAAGACCGGTGTCAGCACCTGCGACAAAGGCATGGGCTCGGCTGCCACATCAAACGTGGCGAACCATTTGACGTGGGCGTGCGCCGGAGCGCTGCCCGCCAACGTGGCGCCGCATAGCGTTGCAACCGAAGCAACAACTGGCGCACCCCATTCAACAATCTTAGTAAAGCAAAATTGAATCGACTTCGTTGACTTAGATTTGACCATAACACGTCCCCACTTCACGTTTTGTTGTTGAGGACGTTATCGACTATATCTCTTTCCGTGAGGTAAACTTCGCGGATTAGATAAAGTTATGTTTTAATTTTCGTAAAACAGCGATTTTTCTTTATATCATTTGTTAAACATGTGCAGCCAACAGGGCCTCCGAGCGGATTTCTTCCGTCAAACGCGCCTTAAGAGCTGAAAATTCGCTGCTTGTCTTCACTGTATAGTGGCGTGGATGGGCAAGATCGATGGCGATTTCCGCCTTGATCCGCCCCGGTCGGGCGGTCATCACGATCACGCGCGAGGCCAGAAAAACCGCCTCTTCAATATCATGGGTGACGAATATCACCGTTTTTTTCTGCTTCTCCCAGATCGACAACAGCATTTCCTGCATCAATCCGCGTGTTTGATTATCAAGCGCGCCAAAGGGTTCATCGAGAAGAAGGATCGCCGGATCGGTTGCCAGCGCCCGGGCGATAGCGGTTCGCTGCTGCATGCCGCCGGAAAGCTGCTTGGGGTAGTGGTTGCCAAAACCCGCCAGGCCAATACGCTCCAGCCAGTCAGAGATAATCGGTTTGACGCTCGCCTCGTCCAGGCCTTTTTCACGCAGGCCGAAGGCGATGTTGTCTGCAACCGTCAGCCACGGAAACAGCGTATAGGACTGGAACACCATGCCGCGATCAGGACCGGGCGCGCTCACCGGTCTGCCGTCAAGCAGGATGCGCCCCGTCGTCGGGCGATCAAGCCCGGCGATCAGGCGCAGCAGGGTTGATTTACCGCATCCCGATGGTCCGAGCAGGACGAGAAAATCATTGTCGGCGACCGTCAAATCGACCGGCAGCAGCGCCGGCACGGGCGCACCGCCCCTGGGGGCGGGAAACTGCCGCGACACATTTTCGACGCTGAGCTTGCTCACAACGTGCTCCACGCGAACAGGCGGCGATTGAGCGCCTTGAACAGAAAATCGGACACAAGCCCGATGATGCCGATAACGATGATGCCGAAAATGATCTGGCCGGTGGCGAGCAAGGCCTGGCTGTCGATGATCATGTGGCCAATACCGGCAGACGAGCCGATGAGTTCAGCGACGATGACATAGGTCCAGGCCCAGCCAAGGACAAGGCGTAATGTCTCGGCGATCTGCGGGCCTGCGGCTGGCAACAATACCCGGGTGAGGATGCGGCTATCCTTCGCGCCCAGCGTCAGCGCTGCCTCGACGAGATCGCGCCGCGTGCCACCAACTGTCACGGCGATGATCAGAACGAGCTGAAAAAACGAGCCGATGAAGATCACCAGAAGTTTTTGCAGCTCGCCGGTTCCCGCCCACAGAATAAGAAGGGGGATGAAGGCCGAAGCCGGGAGATAGCGGGCAAACGATATGAACGGCTCCAGCAGCGCCTCGACCGGCTTGTAGGCCCCCATCAGCACACCGAGGGGAACAGCAACGGCCGCCGCCAGAACGAAACCGCCGACGACCCGCCAGATGGTGATGGCAATATCGCCCAGAAAGCCATAGCGCACGATGAGGATACGCCCCTCGTCGATCATCGTCAGCGGATCGGCGAGGAAAGTCTTCGACACAAATCCACCGAATGTCGCCAGAGACCATGCGGCAACAAAAACGACGAAGAACAACAGGCCCAGCGCCAGGCGCGCACCAAAGGAAATGGGCTCAAGCGGTTTCATGAGATCAGATACATGTATCGGCCCGGCATGTCAGGACATGCCGGACTGTCGACATCGCAAAAGCACGAGCGCCCGCCATCAGTCGAGAAAGCGCGTATCCGCCAGCCTGGTCAGATCGGGTATCTGCTTGATGACACCAATTTCCAGAAGGAGATCGGCAGCTTCCTTGGAGAACGACTTGAAATCGCCGGCAAAGAACGCCTTGTTGGCGTCCTTGTCCTGCCAGCGCAGATATTTCGCTGAATTGCCAAACTGTTCGCCCGTCTGCTTCACGTCGGCGCCCATGATGTCATAGGCTTTCGCCTGATCCGATTTGATCAGGGCGACCGCCTCGAAATAGCTCTTCGCCAGCGCTTTGGCCGCAGCCTCATTCTCGGCGAGGAATTTCGGCGTGCAGCCAAACGTATCCATGATCATCGGATAATCGAGCGTGGTGGCGATGATCTTGCCTGCCTCGGGCTTGTCGCGGACCGCCGAGAGATAGGGCTCATAGGTCATCGCAACGTCATTCTGTCCGGCGATGAAAGCCTGAGCGGCGGGGCCAGGCTCCATATTGACGACCGTCACATCCTTGACCGACAGGCCATTCTTTTTCAAAAACCAGGCCAGCGTGAAATAGGGCGCGGTACCGGGAGCGGAGGCGGCAACCTGCTTGCCCTTCAAATCCTTGATCGAGGCAATATTGCCGCGCACCGCCATGCCGTCGGCGCCGTAGGATTTATCCATCTGAAAAATCTGCGTGCTGGCAATGCCGGCCGCATTCCACACAATCCAGGTTTCAACCGTCGTTGCCGCGCACTGGATGTCACCTGCTGCCATGGCGAGATGGCGGCTGGCCTGCGGGATCTTCTTCAAGGTGACGTCGAGGCCGTTTTTGGCGAATATCCCGGCTTCCTTGGCCAATACAAGCGGGGCAAAGCCGGTCCAGCCCGAAAAGCCGATGCTGACCTTGGTTTGAGCAACCGCCGGCGTCGCAGTGAGCGCGACTAAAGCAGCTGCGACCAGTTTGAAACGTGACATCCAGCCCTCCCATATTGCAACGCGCAATCGCATCACGCTACGGAACGGTTGTCAAATACCGCCTCGGTCATCCCTTGCGTTCAGGCCAAGCTAGGCAGCGCTGCAAACGGCCTGCGGCGCAGTTGTGACTTCCCCGCGAGTGAGGGTCACTTCAAAGATGCCACCTGGCATGGTCTTCGCTTTTTTCTTCAGCGAGGCGAGCGTCCGTGTGACGCCATCGACGCCAGCGCAAGTGCTGCCAGGCAAAGCGCGCAGGACGCCAACGCTACACGTCATCAGCGGCCAGCAGGCAGACTGGCCATCGCGGCCCGCAGCCTCGATATAGCCGCGCTCACGATCAGAAAGCGTGTAGAGGCTCGATACGCTGTGGGCGAAGGTCTCGCGCACCCGGGTGAGCATGGCTGCAAGGTCGCTGCAAGCATCACCTACTGCGCCGGCAAAAAAATCATCCCCACCGATATGGCCGTAGAATATGCCGGTTCCTGCCATTTCGTGGGCAATGATATCGCGAAACATGATGATGGCGCGATCGCCGATACCAAAGCCATAGACGTCATTGAAGGGTTTGAAATGATCGAAATCAAAGTAGCAGAAGAGCCGCTCCGATGATCCTTGCATACAAGAATTATCGATGAATTCCAGAATCCGGTCATTACCTGGCAATTTCGTCAGCGGATTGGCACCGCGTGCCTCACTCAACCGCATGTTGTTGATAATCTTGACGAGTGCGTTAGCCGGCAGAAAGCCGGAATACTTGCGATCCTGGGTGACGAGCACGCCTTCCTGCAGCCTGTCCTGGTAGGTCTCGACGAGATGCGGGAGGCTGCTGCTGCTTTCGGCAGCCGGGATCGAGCGCAGAAAGCTGGCAAGCGTTATTCCAGCCGCCCGGTTGGACAGCAGATCCCGGCCGAAAGGTGAATGCAGAAAAGGCTTGATATCGACTTCTCGGATCACACCGCGGGGTTCACCATTGCCATCGACGATGGGGATCACAGTCTGGTGCGGGTGGCAACGGAACAGCTTGAGCACCTGCAGCAATGACGCTGATGCAGGCAGAACCTCGTAGGGTTCGATCTGAATCCTGATCTCGTCATCGTGCAGAACATGGATGGGTTGCTGCGACGCCGCCGCCACGTGATCATAAGACGCGTTCAAATCACTGTAGAGCTGCGTCGGTCTGGCAATGAAATATCCTTGCACCAGATCGCAGCGCGATTCACGGCAGCATTTCAGTTCCGCCTCGGTTTCCACGCCCTCGCCGATGACGGATACGCCCAATGTGTGCGCCAGATCGACGACGGACGACACAAACAGGCGTTTCCTTGCGTCCGCCTCCATACCCGCAACAAAAAAGCGATCGATTTTCACGAAGTCGGGGCTGCCCTGATAAAGCATGCGCAATCCGGCGCTGCCGGCGCCATAATCATCTACCGCAACGCGAAAACCCCTGCTGCGCAGCGCGCCGACCTGATCCTCCAGGGCTGGGCCGTTGAGGTTCTGGTTCGATTTAGACAGTTCAACACAAAGCTGACCCGGTTCGAGGCGGCATTTGGCCAGGCTTTTTTCAAGCTCGGCGCAAAATTTGATCATGTGGTTGGACAGGCGGGCATCGAGATTGATAAAGAGCCGCGCGCCGGGAGGTGGATTGGCCTGGCAGAATGCAGCCACCGCCTTGCGCTGCAATTCGACTTCCAGTTCAAACAGCACATCATGGTCATGAGCGTGCTGGAAGAAATCCACAATAGATGAAAAGCCGATATCGGCTGTATTACGCACCAGACTTTCATAAGCCATCGTGCGCCCATTACGCACGTCAACTATGGGTTGAAGCGCCATGTCGATCTGACTGCGAACACGCGATAGAAACAGCGCACAATTTTTGTTTGAAAGCCACAAGACGCCATTGTTCGTCGGGTTCATCGCCAATTCCCGTTACGCAAGTAAGCCGTTCGTGTCTGATCTTGACGGCTGGCATACCAATGGCATGTAAGAAGTTGAGAATGCGTAATTACCTGACTGTCACATATATAAAACAAATGTGATCGACAGATGGTCGATCGTCATGATGGTCAGACGTCCCACATCCTGACAGCGAATGCCTTGATCAGGGCCGCTGCGTGCGGTGCATCGTCGGCCAAAACCGCTTTTCACGGGTAATTGCTGGCGTGCGGTCTATTAGCGCCGCTTCATACCCTGCTGACCGAGCCGCCACATCAGCACGTCGAAGCGATCCTGACCAAAGAACGGCTCGCCGCTCAAAACAAAAGTCGGCACGCCCCAATGGCCAGCCGCGCGGAGCGCTGCATCATTGTCGGCAAGTATCTGCTCATGGCGCTCGGGCTCGGCGAGGATTGCCGCGTCAAGGCGGACAAGATCGAGCCCGGCGCGCTGTGCGGCTTGGGCCAGATGATCACTCTCGTGCCAGTTATCCGTCCGGCCCTCCCACAGCAGCCGCGACACCTCATCAGCGAAAGCCATGCCGCGGCCTGCCTCAACGGCCGCAATACCAAGCCGGCTGAGGCGCAGCATCAGCGGCTGCTCGGGCGCAATCTCCAGCGTCTCCATATTCTGGATGATCGGATCGGGCACCGGGCGGCGGAATGGCAGGCCGAGATATTCGGCCACGCGGAGGCAGTCGCGCATGAAGTATGGCCGCGACAGCGGGTTCATGGCGCGAAAATAGGCGGGGTTGCGGATCGCGGCGGGATGAACCACGCGCAGCGCGACAGCAACGTCATAATCACGCGCCAGTGACAGCGCCCGTTTGGTAACAAAATAGGAATAGGGGCTGCGAAACGACCAATAGAGATCAAGCTGCAAAGTCATCTTGTTCCTCCCTGCCCCGGCATGCTTAGCATAGCGCCGAACGGAATGAGGAAGCAAGAAGCAAGATGGCAACCAATCGTGTGTATCGGATCGCCGTCATCCCCGGGGATGGCATCGGCAAGGAGGTGGTGCCGGAAGGGGTCCGCATCCTTGAGAAGGCAGCGAAAGCCTTTGGCTTCGAGTTGAAACTCGACTGGTTCGATTTCGCCTCCTGCGATTATTACGCCAGGCACGGGCGCATGATGCCGGAGGACTGGAAAGAGCATATCGGGCGCCACGACGCGATTTTCTTCGGCGCGGTCGGCTGGCCGGCAACCGTGCCTGACCATATCTCGCTGTGGGGTTCGCTTATCCTCTTCCGGCGTGAATTTGATCAATACGTCAATCTGCGCCCGGTGCGCCTGATGCCGGGCGTCAACTCGCCGCTCTCGGGCCGCAAGCCCGGCGATATCGATTTCTATGTGGTGCGCGAGAATACCGAGGGGGAATATTCCTCGATCGGCGGGCGCATGTTCCCTGATACGGCCCGCGAATTCGTGGTGCAGGAAACGGTGATGACGCGCCACGGCGTGGACCGGGTCCTGAAATATGCCTTTGAACTGGCCCAGCGGCGCGGCAAGAAGCATCTGACGTCGGCCACCAAATCAAACGGCATCTCGATCACCATGCCCTATTGGGACGAGCGGGTGGAGGCGATGGCGAAGACCTACCCGGACGTACGCACCGACCGCTTTCACATCGACATTCTGAGCGCCCATTTTGTCCTGCATCCGGACTGGTTCGATGTGGTGGTGGCCTCGAACCTCTTTGGCGACATCCTGTCCGACCTTGGCCCGGCCTGTACGGGGACGATTGGCATCGCGCCTTCCGGCAATATCAACCCCGAGAGGGATTTTCCCTCGACCTTCGAGCCGGTTCATGGTTCCGCCCCAGATATCGCCGGCAAGGGCATCGCCAATCCCGTCGGCCAGATCTGGTCGGCTGCCATGATGCTCGACCATCTGGGCGAGCGCGAGGCGGCGCAGGCGATCGAGGCTGCCATTGAGCGGGTGCTGGCCGATCCGATGCGCCGGACCGGTGATCTTGGCGGCAAAGCTGATACGCTCACCTGCGGCAAGGCGGTGGAGAGCGAGCTGTGAGCGGGCATATCCTTTTCTCGATCGAGGGTGCGGTTGCCACAATCACCATCAACCGCCCGCAAGCGCGCAACGCGTTCACGCTTGATATGTACCGTGAGCTCAAGCAGCGCGTCGACATGGCAAGCGCCGATCATCAGCTGCGCGCGCTCATCCTCACCGGCGCCGGCAACGAGGCGTTCGCAGCCGGGACGGACATCGGCGAATTCCGCTCGTTTGCCTCGCCCGACGATGCGGTTGCCTATGAGGATTTCATCGACGAGGTGCTGGGCAGCATCGAGCGTTGCCGCCTGCCGACGATTGCCGTCATCGCTGGCGCCTGCACGGGCGGCGGGGCAGCGATCGCGGCGCGCTGCGACATGCGGATCGCCGGCGACAATCTGCGCTTCGGCTTTCCCATCGCCCGCACGCTCGGCAATTGCCTGTCAGCTGAAAACCTCGGACAATTGGCGGGCCTCGTCGGGCCGCAGAGGGTCATTGACATGATCTTTACCGCCCGCCTCATCGAAGCGGCGGAAGCCTTGTCGATCGGGCTCGTCAGCGAGGTCATCGCCAAAGAGGATCTGGCCCGGCGCGGCATGGCACTTGCGACGCGCATTGCCGGGCATGCGCCGCTGACGCTTTATGCCACGAAGGAGGGGCTGCGCCGCGTCCGCGTTGGCGAAGGTGTGTCGGACCGCGATCTGGTGCGACTGTGCTATGGCAGCGGCGATTTTCGTGAAGGCATGGACGCTTTTCTTACCAAGCGAGCGGCGCATTGGCAGGGGCGGTGATCAACCCCAAAGGAGTTGATTCTGGAAATCTGCGTCGTCCGGTTCGCTTTGCCACCCTCGGCGGGCGCCAGACTGTGTTGAATGTGTGACAGTCGCACTGAAAGCGTACATGCACACATATGTGAACGCCAGACAGGCTGATCAGGGCAAATAGCGCTGATTTCAAGAAATTACGGCTATTTTGCCAGTGACGAGCGAGAACTGATGGAAATCTGACGTTTTGTTGGAGGCTAATTGCGATTTTGTCTCATTCCATCGTGATTTTCGCCAGGAGCACCCCATTGATTTCCCTTAAGGAAGGTTAAAAACCGGTGACTTGTGCGTTGCTGAAATAGTTCCTAGCCTCGTTTTCGGGTCGAGCAATCAACCTAAAAATTGGTTCCTCCGAAGAGGCAGGGAGTGGAAATATGACAAGATTGAGGTCAGACGCGGGTCATTGCTCGCGGACTGTTGAGGCCAGAAAGAAATTGATTTCGCAATGCCGGTCGGCATGGATGGCGAGCGCGGTTGCAGCCGCCATCATCGCCCTGCCCGGCAGTCTGGTGGGTGCCGGCCAGGCGCGTGCGGCAACGACGCAGGAAGAACTGGTCAAACTGCTCAAAGAGCAAAGCGCCGAACTGAAGAAGCTGAAGCAGGAAGTCGATGCGCTGAAGAAGCAGCGCGCTGTACCGCAAGTGGCGGCGCCGGCACGCAGCGGCGCCCCGCATGGTGGCCGGACCGGCGATGGTTTTGTGTCGAAGTCGGAAGGGCCCGACAGCTTCGTTGGTACGCTGCTCGATCGCTTCGTTGAAAGAGGTACGCGTCCGAAGAGCTGGCGTCTGCCGGGCACTGACGTTGACCTGAGCATCAACGGCTACGCCAAGCTCGATTTCATCTCGCGGCTCAAGGGTGAATTCAACGGCACGCTTGATACATTGCCAACCAATGCGATCGCGATTGATTCACGCGGCACAGCCCCGGCGAACCGCTTTCACGCTCGTGAAAGCCGTATCGGCTTCATCGCCTCCAAGCAGACAGATTTCGGCCTTGCCAATGTTCAGGTCGAAGCTGACTTCTTCGGTGCTCTGGGCAATCAGCTCGTATCGAATTCGGAAAACTTCCGCCTGCGTCACGCCAAAGTCGAGATCGGCCCTCTGCTTGCCGGTCAGTTCTGGGGCACGTTCGCTGATCCAAGCTCGATTGCTGAAACCCTCGACTTCCAGGGCTCACCTGGCTACACCTTTATCCGTCAGGCCCAGATCCGCTACACCCACACGTTTTCCAAGGGCGTGACCTTGGCGTTCGCTGCGGAAAACCCTGAAACCAGCATCGTTGTTAATAACAACATTGCGCCGATAGCCGGCGTCAACCAGAACGTGACTGTCGTTCAAACCCGCGACAATAACATTCCGGATTTCGTTATTCGCGGGCGCGTGGAAGATTCATGGGGCCATGTGCAGCTTGGGCTTCTGTTGCGCAGTATTTCGGGTGAGAATTTTGCCGGCGGCAATCTTCTTCCCACCCTTGCTATCGGTTCGAATCCTAACATCGCCCCCACCGGTACGGGTCGCGGCAATGGCTTTGGGGTCGCAGGCAGCATCCATGCGAAAATCAATCTTCCCGGTCTCGGCTCGAAGGAATCGGCACGTACCGATTTCATCGCTTTCCAGTTCCTCTACGGTTCCGGCCTTGGCCGTTATCTTCAGGACTCGGCTGGCGCGAGTGGCGAAGCCACGATCAATCCGATCACAGGGCGGCTTGAATTGCTCACCTCCTATGGTGGCTATGTCACCTTCCAGCACCAGTGGTCCGAGAATCTGCGGTCGAACTTCACCTTCTCGCTCGCCGAGTATGAGAACCCTGCCTACCTCAACCGTAATGCTTATCGCGGAGCGACCTACGCTGCCGGTAACATTATCTGGACGGTGGTCAAGGATTTCGATCTCGGTGCTGAACTCCAATATGGTGAGCGCATCAATCAGAGCGGTCGCCGCGGCGACGTGCTGCATGTGCAGACCTCGGCGAAGTTCAGCTTCTGAACGATTACTCGTGGTTTGAATTCAACCGGCGGAGGAAACTCCGCCGGTTTTTTTATGTAAGCCATGGCCCAGCGTCGCCTGCACCATCACAGGCCAATTTCGACGATCAGATAACGCCTTTGGCCGTCAAGGCAGCGATTTCCTGGTCGTCCAATCCCAGTTCGCCGGCCAATATGTCGTGGTTGGCGGCTCCCAGCGCCCCGCCCGGAAAGCGGATAGAGCCGGGTGTCTGGGAGAAGCGCGGCATAACGCCTGGCATTGCCAATTTACCGATCCCTTCCACCTCGACCTCAACGATCGCCTGCCTTTCGCGGAAATGCGGGTCGGCGGCGACGTCTGCGGCATCGTAAATCGGCCCGCACGGGACATCGGCTGCAATCAATCGCTCGATCAGCTCCTGGCGCGTCAGCGTTGCGGTCCAGCCACCGATCAGGGCGTCGAGCACCGCCTGATGCTCGCCACGCGCCTCGTGATGGGAAAAGCGAGGATCATCGCCAAGTGCCGGCTGACCCATGGCGGTGGCCAGACGCCTGAACAGCGGATCAGAATTGGCGGCAATGACGAGCCATTTCGTGTCAGCACAGGGGTAGATGTTGGAGGGCGCGAAGCCTGGTGCCGCCAGGCCCGATCGCTCTCTGACCTTGCCGGTCGCGCTCCACTCAGGAATGATGCCTTCACTGATGCCCAGCGCCGCCTCGGTAAGCGCAACATCTATCACCTGCCCCCGCCCTGTCTGATCGCGAACACGAAGCGCGGCAAGGACGCCAAGCGCCGCATAAAGGCCGGCAACGCTGTCGGCCAGCGACAGGCCGGAGCGCGTTGGCGGGCGGTCGGGGTAGCCGCTGATGATCCGCAGGCCCGCCATGGCTTCGGCGACCGCAGCAAAACCGGGGCGCGCCGCATAAGGCCCCGTCTGCCCAAACCCTGACACGCGGGCGATGATCAGCCGCTGATTGTCAGCTTGCAGCAATTCGGGCGCGAGGCCAAAGCCCTCCAGCGTTCCGGGTTTGAAATTCTCGATCAGCACATCGGCGCTGGCGATCACCCGCCGGGCCAGCGCCGCGCCGTCAGCCTGGCGCAGATCGATCGACAAAGAGCGCTTGTTGCGGGCCATGACCGGCCACCACAGCGATTTGCCGTCTTTCCTGGCAACCCCCCAGCGGCGCAGCGGGTCGCCCTGCCCTGGTGCTTCGATCTTGAGAATATCAGCGCCAAGGTCACCCAGAAGCTGGCCGCAGAAAGGACCGGCGATGAAAGCGCCCAGCTCGACGATACGGATGCCATCCAGCGGCGCGCTCAAGCCGTTGGTCGCCGGTGCATGGGGCGGGTCATCGGTCATCGGCCATCATGATCCTGTGTTATTCGCTGATACGGCGCACCCGGCTGATCGTTTTTTTCGTTTTCAGCTGAGCGATGATGGCGTTGAGGTGCTTCAGATCCCAGACCTCGATCTCAATCGCGATATCGGTTGATTCAGGCGAGCGGCGCGACATCTTCAGATTATCGATGTTGCCATCGTTTTCGGCGATCACCTGCGTCACCTGCGCCAGGCTGCCGGGCTCATTGATGGTCGTGAGTTCAAGACGCGCGGGAAAGCGCATGTCCTGATCAGCATCAAGGTTCCACTGCACATCGAGCCAGCGCTCCGGCTGATCCTCGAACGCCTTCAAGGCGGCGGCGTGGATGGGGTAGATGACGATGCCCTCATCAGGCATCAAAATGCCAACGATGCGGTCCCCTGGCAGGGCCCCGCCATTTGGTGAAAAGCGGATCGGCAAATCAGATTTCAGACCGCGTATCGGCAATGCCACGCCGTTTTTGGCTTTACCGCCAGCCAGCCGGAACATGATGCCAGAGCGGGCGCGGCCTAGAATCCAGCCTTCGCTGTCGGCCTTGCGGCGTAGCGGTTGTTTCACCCCCGCCCGCTCGTCGCGCCAGTCCGGGTAGACGGCCTTGATGACGTCGATGTCCTTCATCTCGTTGCGACCGACAGCGGCCAGCACGTCTTCGACGGAGGCGCGTGCCAGCCGCTTCAGCACTGCCTCAAGCTTGTCGTCGGCAAATTCCTTGCCGGCGCGGGCGAAGGCCCCCTGCAAAATCAAGCGGCCGAAGCCCGCATATTGATTGCGCACCGCAGTGCGGGTGGCGCGACGGATCTCGTAGCGCGCCTTGCCGGTGACGGCGATATTTTCCCACGCCGCCGGTGGTACCTGGGCCTTGGAGCGGATGATCTCCACCTCATCGCCATTGCTCAGCTTGCTGGTCAGCGTCGACAGGGAGCCGTTGATCTTGCACCCCACGCATTGATTGCCGACATCGGTATGAACCGCATAGGCAAAGTCGATAGCAGTGGCGCCACGCGGCAGCGGGATGAGGGCGCCCTTGGGGGTGAGGCAGAAAACCTGATCATGGAACAGCTCAAGCTTGGTGTGTTCGAGGAATTCTTCCGGCGATGAGCCCACCGCCAGACGCTCGACCGTTCGACGCAACCATTCATAGGCGCGGCTCTCCGCCGACAGCCTGACATGGCCCTGCTCATCGCGGGCGACAAATGAACCGTCCTTGTAAAGCGCGTGGGCGGCAATGCCGTATTCGGCGATCAGGTTCATGTCCTTCGTGCGGATCTGCATTTCGATCCGCTGGCCACCCGGGCCGATGACGGTGGTATGGATCGAGCGGTAATCATTCGATTTGGGAGTTGAGATGTAATCCTTGATGCGCCCCGGCACGACCGAATATGCGGTGTGCAGGGCGCCGAGCGCGCGATAACAATCCTCTACCGTCTCGACCACCACGCGAAAACCATAGATGTCGGAAAGCTGTTCGAATTCAATCGCCTTGCGTTCCGTCTTGCGATGGATCGAGTATGGCGCCTTCTGACGTCCGCTCACCCGGGCATCGATCGCCTTGTTGCGCAAGGTGGCTTCAATCTCGCGCTCGATGGTCGCCACGAAGTCGCCATTGCCGACCCGCGATACCCCCATATGATCGAGCTTGTGGCGCAGGGCTTCCAAGCGCTCGACGATGAGCTGATGCTTTTCCGGGGACAGTGTTTTGAACGCGAGGTCTTCAAGTTCCTCCCGCATCGCCTGCATGCCCATGCGGCCGGCCAAAGGGGCGTAGATATCGTTGGTTTCCTCAGCGATACGCTGGCGCTTTTCCGGCTTCACATAATGAAGCGTGCGCATGTTGTGCAGGCGGTCCGCCAATTTCACCAGAAGGACGCGGATATCAGAGACGATGGCGAGCAGCAGCTTGCGCAGATTTTCCGCCTGGGCTGCCTCCTTGACCACAAGGTCAAGCTTTTTGAGCTTGGTGAGGCCGGCGACCAGCTCCGCGATGTCATGACCGAACAGACGTTCGACCTCCTCGCGGGTTACGCTCGTATCCTCGATCACATCATGAAGCAGGGCAGCGACGATGGTCGAGGTGTCGACCTTCAGATCCGTCAGGATGGCGGCGACTTCGAGCGGGTGTGTGAAATAGGGATCGCCCGATGCGCGCGTCTGATTGCCATGCGCCTTCATGGCGTAGACATAGGCCTTGTTCAGGATGTTTTCGTCGACATCGGGATTGTAGCGCGTCACCCGTTCCACGAGTTCGAACTGACGCATCATGTGCGTTACTGCCTTTGCCGCCAAATCACAGAAATATTCGTCAGAATGCTATCCGACAAGGCAAGGCTGCAAGGAAAACTTACAGCACTGCATCACTATTGCGCATTGCGTTCACATAGCGATTTTTTGAACCAAATCTGAGAATGACCCGGTGGATAATCTGGCAGTTCGCCAAATATTTCATAGCCGCGAGCGATGTAAAACGCGGGCGCCTGGAACGAATAAGTATAAAGACGCGCCTGGGAACAGCCACGTTTGCGGGCTTCCGTTTCCGCCATGTCGAGAATGTGCGAGCCTGCCCCGCCGATCGACCTGATTTCTTCGGGAAGCCAGAAACAATCGAGGTAAAGTGCACCCCAATTGGTGTATCCCGTGACACCGCCGAGCGTCCTGCCCGTCTCGTTGCGCACGAAGATGCATAAAGGACGCTTGTCGTAGGCAAGCGAGCCCTTTTCATTGAACAATATGAGATTTTCCTCGACGAGGCTGATGTCAGCGCGGTCGGGGGCGTCCGTCAGATCGAAGGTGACACCGGGAAAATGTTCCGGCGAGAGCGGATTATTCGCGCTCATCATCATCGCTGGAGGAGGCTTCGGGTGCCACCAGATTTTCCAGACCGCGCAGCAGATCTTCCTCGCTCATGCGATCAAAAGCGATATCGGGATCATCACCCTTGCTGCCACCAGCAAGCAGCGGCACGATTTCGGGTTCCGGCTCATCGACTTCAACGTATTTTTGCAACGAATGAATCAACTCTTCGCGCAAATCGGTCGGGCGCAGATGTTCATCGGCGATCTCGCGCAAGGCAACCACCGGATTCTTGTCATTGTCGCGGTCGACCAGCAAAGCCGAGCCCGATGCCAGGGTACGGGCGCGATGGGCCGCCAAAAGCACCAGCTCAAAGCGGTTTTCGACCTTGTCGATGCAATCTTCGACAGTAACGCGCGCCATGGGAGGCCTTCCTTGCGATGAATGTGCGGGGACAAGCTGTGTCCTACTCTGGACACGCGGTTAATGCAAGGTGCTTGAAAAACATTGCGGTTAGAAAAAATTCATTAATCGACTCAAAGCGGTGGCTCGATCTATTTGTCCCATGATGATGAGCCTCGCGCCGTCGACGCGTGATGACGGGAAATTCATCGCCCCAATGAGTGCCAATCCGTGCGCGTGATGATATCTAGGGTCGATCTATTTCTATTCAGACTCATTTCGCAGGAGCACGCATAATGATAAAATTCTATCCCAATGAACGTATCGCCGTCTTTATTGATGGTGCAAATCTGTACGCAACCGCCAAGGCGCTGGGTTTTGATATCGATTATAAGAAACTCTTGACAAAATTTTCAAATAATTACCATCTTATTCGAGCAAATTACTACACGGCGATCGCAGAAAGTGAAGAATATTCATCAATCCGTCCATTGATCGATTGGCTTGACTATAACGGTTTTACGATCGTCACAAAGCCGATCAAGGAATTTTATGATTCCATGGGCCGTCGCAAGGTCAAAGGCTCGATGGACATCGAATTGGCGATCGATGCCATGGCGATGGCTGATCATATCGACCATATGGTGTTGTTTTCAGGCGATGGTGACTTCAAACGCCTGGCGGAGGCGATGCAACGCAAGGGCAAGCGGGTCACTGTGATCTCAACCATTTCGACGCATCCGCCCATGGTCGCTGATGAATTACGCCGCCAGGCGGACCAGTTTGTCGATCTGACCGAGCTGGCGGGAGAAATTTGCCGGCCGGCGAGTGATCGCGCGCCGGTCGACCGCATGGTGCGCGAGAGCGCGCAGCGCCGGGAAACACGCGCAGCAATCAACGCCGATGTTGATGGCGATATCTGACGGTTCGCGCGGATTTTGGAGATGACACATCGAGATGAGCCGGCCAGGGATTGTGCGCTATGTCCCCGGCTCACCACCTTCCGCAACGCCAATATTGATAATGAACCAGGCTGGCATAATGCGCCGGTGGCGAGCTTCGGGCCACAAAATGCGCGCCTGCTGATCGTTGGCCTGGCGCCGGGCCTGCGCGGCGCCAACCGCACGGGCCGTCCCTTCACCGGCGATTATGCAGGCGATCTGCTCTATGCGACGCTTGCCAAGTTCGGATTTTCCGCGGGACATTTCCGCGCCGATCCGCAGGACGGGTTGGCGCTCGTCGATGCCCGTATCACCAATGCCGTGCGGTGCGTGCCGCCAGCCAATAAACCCCTGCCGGAAGAGATTACGACCTGCCGGAGCTTTCTCAGCGCCACGCTGACAGCGATGCCGCGGCTGACATCGCTGCTGGCGCTCGGACGCATTGCGCATGAGAGTGTGCTGAAGGCGGTCGGCGCCCCTGCCCGGCTCCATCCCTTCGCCCATAACGCAAGACACCGGCTCGGCAGTTTCACCCTTTATGACAGCTATCACTGCTCGCGCTACAACACCAATACCGGTCGGCTGACGGCGCCCATGTTTGAAGCGGTCTTTGCTGCCATCCGTCGCGATCTGGCGGCTTAAGCGCGAGCGCGCCAGCCCATCCACATCAGCACCGACAAGGCGTAGATAACGGGTATCAGAAAAAGCAGCACCAGCCCGAGCGTCAGATGATCGCGGCTCGAACAGATATATAGGGCCAGCATGCCGCCGATAAAGCCGATCAGCATGAAAAGGCTTTGAATCATGGCACTGGCGACCAGCCCGCCTCCCAGACGGCGATGCATCAGCAGCATGAAGCTGAAATAGGTTGTTGGAAACAGCAAGGCACTGCCTGTCGCAACCGGGCCAATCCAGTCCGACAGCGAGACAATCGTCACCACAATCGTCGCCACCAGACAGGCACGCACGGGTACATCATACCAGCGTCGCGCCACCGTCTGATGCGGTGGCCCGCGTCGCCACGACCAGGTCGCCCATAAGATGACAGGATAGGTGATGGCCAAGGCGAGAGCGGCTGCAAAAAGCGTGGGTGGCAACAGATGCAGCAGAAGCGTGACGGCCAGCCAGACAACGCCACCCACCGCCAAGGCCGGCACCACATCCATGCCGCGACGCGCGAAGGCGGCGTAAATCACAACCAACACCGCTGTCGAGATATTCACTGGAAGTCCGGCGAGACTGGCGCTCGCCAGAAACGCCGCATCATGCTGAAGGGCGAGCAGGAGGTAGCCTGGGCCGGCGGACACCGGCAGCGCCAGGATCATGGCGGCGATGGCCGGCCGGGTCCGCTCGGCAATGGTGGACGCCAGGACAACGGTGCCGGCAGTCGCGATGGCCTTGAGAGCAAGCGCCAGCCCGGCGACCATGCGACGTTATCCCGGGTCAAGCGCTAAAGGGCGGGACGGCTGAAATAGGCCAGCACGTCGGCAGCGTTCCGGTCGGGCGGGAACACCGGGTAAAAAACCTTGTCGACACGGCCCTCGACCAGCACGAGCGCCAAGCGTTTCAGCAGGGTCATCCCGGCAACCTCCATCGTCGGCAGACGCCAGGCACGGGCCAGGGTCAGCGCTTCGTCCGAGAGAACCGGAAAGGGAACATGCAGGCGCTCGACCATCTCGCGCTGATAGGCCGCACTTTGGGTCGATAATCCAAACACCCTGGCGCCAAGGTTTGAGAAGTCGTTATTGAGATCACGGAAAGCGCAGGTTTGCGGCGTGCAGCCGCGAGCGCCGGGGATCATATCCCAATCATCGGTCAGGCCGATTTTGCCAGGCTCACCGGTGCGTGGATAAGCGAAGACGACGACTTTGCCGCCAACACGCGACAGATCGATGCTGGTGCCATTGGTTGCGGCCAGAGCAATGGACGGCGCCATGCTGCCGGCAAGATGGCCGGCAAGCCCGTCATCCTCGGGCGCAGGAATTTTCGACCAGTCGACCTCAAGAAGATTCTTTTGTTGCGCCACGTCCTACCCCTTGTCGCGCATGAGGCGCGCTTTGTCGCGTTGCCAGTCTCTTGCCTTTTCGGTGTCACGCTTGTCGTGCAGTTTCTTGCCGCGCGCCAGTGCCACCTCGACCTTCGCCCGCCCGCGCGGGTTGAAGTAGAGCTTGAGCGGCACGATGGTCATGCCTTCACGCTCAACGGCTTGCGCCAGCTTGTCGATCTGGCGCCGCGACAGCAGAAGTTTGCGCGGTCGCCGTCGTTCATGATTGAACTGATGCGCCTTGTCGTATTCGGGAATGTCGGCATTGACGAGCCACAGCTCGCCCGCCTTTGGCGAGGCATACGACTCGGCGATGGTGATTTTGCCGCCACGCAATGATTTGACTTCAGTGCCGGAAAGCATGATGCCGGCCTCGAAGGTTTCGCTGATCTCGAAATTAAATCGTGCCTTGCGATTTTCCGCGATCAGGCGTTGCGCAGCGCGCCGTTCCTCGGCGCTTGCCATGGGCGTTCCTTCAGTTGATGAGGCCGGCGGCAACCATGGCAGATTTTACCGCTTCGCGCGCCATCGGCGAGGCGGCAACGAGCGGCAACCTCACCGCATCGCTGCTCTTGCCGAGGAGGGAGGCGCCGTATTTAACCGGCGCCGGGCTTGATTCGATGAACAACGCCTTGTGGAGCGGCATGAGGCGATCCTGAAGCGCAAGAGCCTTCACGTGGTCGCCCGCAAGGCTTGCCGCCTGGAATTCAGCGCACAGGCGCGGCGCGATGTTCGATGTCACCGAGATGCAGCCATGGCCGCCATGAGCGTTGAACCCGAGCGCGGTGCCGTCCTCGGCCGAGAACTGCACAAAATCCGCCCCGCAGGCCAGCCGCTGCTCGGTCACCCGCGCCATGTTGGAGGTTGCATCCTTCACGCCGGCGATATTCTTCAACCGGGAAAGGCGCGCCATGGTCTCAACCGACATGTCGACAGCCGAGCGGCCGGGTATGTTGTAGATATAGATCGGGATACCAACGGCATCGTTGATCGTCTTATAGTGTTGATAGAGGCCTTCCTGGGTCGGGCGATTATAGTAGGGCACGACGACAAGAAGCGCGTCGGCACCTGCCTTCTCGGCATGGCGGGCAAAGTCGACCGCCTCATCCGTCGAGTTTGAGCCAGCACCCGCCATCACCGGCACGCGGCCCCTGGCCACGCCGATTGCCAGTTCAACGACGCGCTTGTGCTCGTCATGCGACAGGGTCGGGCTTTCGCCGGTGGTGCCGACAGGAACCAGCCCGTTCGTCCCCTCGCTGATCTGCCAGTCGCAGAAGCTCTCGAAGGCTTTCTCATCGATCCCGCCATTCCTGAACGGCGTGATGAGGGCTGTGAAGGAGCCGCGAAAGCGCATGGAACCGAACCTTGTGTACTGTGAATGAAGCCGGACAGCGACCATAAGCGAAAACATGTCGATCCCGCAACAATAAGGCAGATCGCAAAATTTACCGCCGCAGCGCAGCCTTATTCAGGTGACAAACGGATTTTCAACCAAGCCTTAAGCATTTTAGCAACCCTTAGGCCTTTATTGTTGCGTTTGAGGTTCGCCACAGAGGCGGTAGAGGTGAGCATGGTCTGTCGTAGCGCTCTTTCGCTGGTGTTTTCCATCCGCTGGTACGGCATTGTGATACTGGCAGTGACGAGCGGGTTGGCGGCGACCTATCCCGCCCGGTCCCAGGCCCAGGTGACCGGCAGCATACCGAGCCCCGGTGCGGCGCTGGGCTCATCGGGCGATCTGTCGTTGTTGCGCGAAGCGATTTCCCGCGCCGAGGCCGGCGATGGCGGCGCTGCGAGCGCCAAGGCAGAGCGTCTGTCGGACCCGGTCGCGCGCACATTGGTCGAATGGTTCATCCTGCGCTCAGGGGCTGACGGCATCAGCGCCAACCGCGTCAGCCGCTTTCTCTCGGCAAACCCCGGGTGGCCGGCCGAGAAGACGCTGCGAGCGCGCGCCGAGGCGGCACTTCTGAGCGAGCAGAACAGCGCCGACGATATCATCGCCTTCTTCCGCAATGGGGAACCGCGCACCGGGCCTGGCCGGGTCGTGCTGGCAGACGCGTTGCGCCAGCGCGGGCAAAACGACAAGGCGCAAGCGCTGGTGCGCGAAGCCTGGCGCAGCAACGCCATTTCGTCTGCCGTCGAGCGCTTTGTGCGCGAGCGCATGCCCGGTGTTGTGACGCGTGCTGACGACAAGGCGCGGATGAACCGCCTCTTTTATCAGGAGGACGCCGGCGACGGGCTGGCAATTGGCGAGCGGCTGGGCGGAGGCGATCTGGCGCTGGCGCGTGCGCGCGCAGCCGTCATCCGCAAGGCGCCCAATGCGCGTGCCCTGCTCGATGCCGTTCCAGCCGAATTCCACCGTGATCCCGCCTATCTTTTTGCGCGCGCCCAATGGCTGCGCCGTCAGGACAAGCCGCGTGAGGCGGCGCAATTTCTTCACACAGCGCCACGCGATCCGCGCCTGCTGATCGATGCGGAAGAATGGTGGATCGAGCGGCGCATCATCGCCCGCAAGCTTCTCGACGAGGGCGAGCCGCGCGAGGCCTACCGGGTGGCCGCCGGGCATGGTTCGCGCAAGGACACCGATATCATCGAAGCTGAATTCCATGCCGGCTGGATCGCGCTGCGCTATCTCAAGGATGCGGCGACGGCAGATCGTCATTTCGCCATCATGCAGAAGGAAGCGAGCCGCAAGATTTCGGTTGCGCGTGCCCATTACTGGCGGGCGCGTGCCAAGGAAGCGCTCGGCGATGAGGGCGCGGCGCGGCAGCATTACGAGGTTGCGGCCCGCCACGGAACGACCTTCTACGGGCAGCTCGCGATGGCCAAACTTGGGCGCCAGACCCTTCAGCTGGTCAATACGCCTCACGCCGATGAGGGCAAGCGGGCGCAATTCAATCGGCGCCCCACGGTGCGTGCCATACGTCTGCTGGCGGCGGCGGGTCTTGTTGACAAGGCGCGCCCCTTCTTTGTCGATGCTGGCGATGACTGGACGGATGCGGCCGAGCTGGGGCTGCTTGCCAGGCTTGCGGGCGAGCTGGGGCAGGTCAAATTCCAGCTTGCGGTTGGCAAGCAGGCGGTCGGGCGCAACATGCCGCTTGATACCTATGCCTATCCGACCAACGGGGTTCCTCAAAGCCCGGCGCTCGGCCCCAAGGTGGAGCGGGCGGTGGTGCTTGGACTGTCACGCCAGGAATCAACCTTCGACGCCAAAATTCGTTCTTCCGCCGGGGCCATCGGCCTGATGCAGATGCTGCCCGCGAGCGCGGCGCAGACGGCCCGCAAATACGGCGTGAAGTGGAACCCGCAGCAGATCACCGACCCGGTTTACAATTCGCAGCTCGGCACGGCCTATCTGGGGGATGATATCGCCAGCTTCAACGGCTCCTATATCCTTGCCTTTGCCGCCTATAATGCCGGGCGGCGGCGCGCCAATGAATGGATCGCCAAATATGGCGATCCGCGTGACGCGTCCGTTGATGCCATCGACTGGATCGAACGCATTCCCTTCACCGAAACGCGAAACTACGTGATGCGGGTCATGGAGAATGTCCAGGTCTACCGGGCCCGCCTCGGCCAGCCACGCCTGCTGATCGACAGCGATCTGAAGCGCAATGGCGGTGTTGCCACCGCTCAGACGGAATGAAGCGACAACACCGCGGACGGGGTATCGTGGGCGGGCTATGCCGCGTGCGGGATTTGCCGGCACGGCGCTGCCTTGTCGGCCATCCGCCCTGCCCGTTCACATCATCCCGTCCGACAAGAACATGACAGATGGCGACAGCAGCGGCGCGGCGAAACGGATGATCGTCGCGCGGGCGGTGCACCAAGAGATCAAAAAAATGGCCCGGCAAAGCCGGGCCATTTGTCGTTGAGAAACCAGCTCTGGTTCAGAACGCCCGCTGGATGCGCAGTGCGCCGCCGGCATTGCTATCCTTAGCCGATCCCAGTGCGCCAACGCCCAAGGCTGCCGCACCTGTCGCGCCGCCAGCAAAGAAGCCATAGGTCGCTTCTTGATAGAACAGTTCAAGCGTAACGTCGAAGTTACGCACCGGCGACCAGGAAAGCGCGGTATTTACGGTCCAGCCATCACGCAAAATCGCGATATTGGAGCCAAAATTGGCACCTGGACGACCACCAAGGCTGAAATAATTACCGGCTAGGACCGAGCGCAGTGCCGGTGTCCAGAAGTGCTGCAAGGCTGTAAAGACAGAGAAGCCAGTGATCGTCGAGAGCGTATTGTCGTTCGTTCCCGCGCCGTTGGCGAAGTAGCTACGATTGAGGTTGACGTGACCGAGATAGTTGGTCGCGCCCTCGGCGTAGGTTGCTTTGACCACCAGGAAATCACCCTTGCCCAAGATCGGCAGATTGATGTTGGCGCCACCTGTGACCGCCCAACCGACGCGATTGGCTGTACAAACGGCACCAAGAGCGACGGGCGAATTACACGAGGTGTTGGCAAAGCGGCTCTGTGTCACAGCAGCGGCAAATTGTGCCGAACCCCAGGATTGGGCAACACGGATGTTACCAATCAGATCCGGCAGCTGGATTGAACGACGCACCCAGGCGTCGCCGCCACCGATGATCAGCTGAGCATTGCTGCCGCCAACGCTTCCGTTCTTCGAACCGGCTTCTTCAGCCGAGATGGTCGCCGACCAGCCATTGCCGAAGGAAGCTGTGTAGGCGAGGAGCGGATCACGCTGCGTGCGGGAACCCGCATAGTTGAAGCTGCCGCTCGGGTAACCGTCGAAATTGAAGAACGAATCCGTCACGCCGGCCGTGATAGGGCCGAACTGAACGAAGCCGTAACGGACCTGAAGTGGCGTGCCGTTGCGCGCAGAGTTGTTGGTGTCAGAAGCAAACTCAAAGAACGAGCGCAATGTACCAAACGATGTTTTGGTGCGCGCGTCAAAACGCAGAAGGGCGCGAATGCCGCTCACATACTGATCGACGATTTCAGCATGGCCGAAAATCACAGTGTTCGGACCACGGCCCGTCGCCTGCGTTGTGCCATAAAAATTGTAATTAGCCGTATTTGCTGCTGCTGTACCGGCCGTGCTGAAAGCCTGGGCGCCGGTACCGCCGCCAACGGCGACGTTCGTTGCTGTCGCGCCCGTGTTCAGATTGGTCGGGTTGAGAAGGGTCGGGGTTACGATTTCAGCAAATCCACCGTTACGACCAATGGCGATTGCGTTTGTCGTGCCGCCAGCAGCATTCGACGTGTTCTGGCCCTGATAGAAAAAATAGGCGCGCACATAACCCGAGATGCGCAGGCAGGTATCCGAGCTGCCCGGGATGAAGAAATAGCCGGCGCCGTAGGCGTCGCAGATTTTGACGTATTCTACCGGCTCAGCAGCAGCCAGATCGGCGGCCCGCACCGAGGCGGTGCCTGAGAGAAGCGAACTGGCCAAAGCCGCCAATCCAAATAATTTCCAGTTACTCATCAAGTCCCCCTATCGCCACTAGCGGCGTTTTGACCGAGCGTATGTCCCTCATTCATATGACCGATAGATGACTGCCCGATAGATGATCTGAGGCAATTTCGATCGTCGCCACACGAACAATTACCAACCGGATATCACAGCGAACCGAGATCGGCTAGCCCAGCATTCGAACGGATGAATTTTACGGTTTTCAATTTCCCTTAGGGAATATAAAAATGTAAATTACAATACTGTAATTTATATTGTTAATATTATGACATAATTCAATTCAATTATTGAATATACTTCTGTTTTTTAAGATTGTGATTTAAAAATGCATATTATTTCTGATACATTATAAATTTATATTTTTGTATAACATATTTTTAATTGTAATATACTTACAGAAAAAATGAATATTTTTTATGCATTTGAAAAATGAACGGGTGCCGCCGCGTGGTGACAAAACTTGCTTCTGTCATGACATTTTCGTGTTTATCGCCGGGGCAAAAACGATCTCAAAATGTTGCAGAAAAACCACAAAAAACAAGACAAAATCGCCGGGCAAAACCTTATGGCGGCACCTTGTGCTGCCAGCCATCGGCACTCGTGCCAATGGCGTTTACAGGGAATCGGGATCGGCTCTTGTCCGGGTGATTTTGTAGGCCGTTATCGGAAAGCCCGGGCCTCGTTTTCCGCAGCATGCCCGACGCCGAATCGTGTCGGCAATCGGCTGGCCGTGGTGCCACCATCCCTGATTGACGAAGCGTTTCAGGAACTTGTTGGCACCTTGCCGGCTTTCACGCGTTTGGAAAATTCGGTGTCGCCGCCGGCGGCGAGCTGCTTTGACTGGCTGATCCATCTTTCGCGTTGAATGCGGCCGGGAAACGACAAATGACTGTTGACCCATTTGGCGTGCGCGGGTGTCCATGCGCCAATTTGTGAAAAATGGAAAATGCCAAGCTCGTTCAGCTTGCCCTCATTGACACGGCCAATGCCGCTGATGCGTTTGAGATCGTCTTTCTTGCCGCCGTTTGGTGCCGGCAAGCCCGGCGGGCGAGCAGCGATAATTGATTCATCGGTATCATCGAACTCATCGCCAGCATCAGCGCTGTCCGGCGCCGGCGGCGGCATCATGATCGCGGCTGGTGCTGGCGTGGGCGCCATGGCCGCTGGCGTCGCGGAGGCCGGTGGCGCGACTGCAATCACCGCTTTCCCCTGCCCCTTTTCGCCTGCCATCTCTGTACCGGGGTTGGAAAACAGCACAGGTGCGGTGGGAAACGGCGTGGCGCCCGATGGCGGTGCCATGCCGGCAGCGGGTGCGGGTTTCGCAGCCATCCCGGTCGCAACGCCCACAGGGCCGGGCGTTGCCGCCATTGCCAGCGTGGCTGCCATCACGGGAGCAGCCATCGGCTTTGCGGCCGGCATGGGCATGGGCGCGGCGAGTGGCGCAGCGGCGGTGGTAGATGTCCCAAGCACCATGCCCAACAGCCAGGCAATCAGGCAGCCGACAATATAGGCCAGGACCAGCAGCATCCAGATGTCCCACCACAGGCCGGCCTTGCCGCGCATCACCTGCGTATAGGCTAGCAATCCGCCAGCGATGAGGACGGCGGCGCCGGTCATGATCACCGGACGGTGCAGCTCGCGCGATGAAAGGGCGGCCCACCAGCCAAATGCCATGCCCAATATCAGAGCAAGCACCACGTAGAGCCATAACTGACCAAACAGATAGATCATCGCTTACCTCACTTGCCCTTACCTCAATTGGCCGGACGCCAGTCTTTCAGTAGAGCCGGAATTCGATGCGCCGGTTCTGTGCCCGGCCCTCGGCTGTATCGTTGGAGGCAATCGGCCTCGTGTCGCCGAATCCTGCGGCGGTCAGCCGCTCAGGCGCAATGCCCGCATCAATGAGCCATTCGACGACCGCGCGCGCGCGCCTCGCTCAATTCCCGGTTATCGTCAGGATCGCCCTGATGATCGGTATGGCCGGAAATCTCCAGTCGGGCCTCGGCACAGCGCATCAGGCTGTCAGCAACCGCCTTGAGCCGCGCTTCCGATGAGCGCGAGAGATCAGCCGCGCCGGTCGCAAAATTTATGACGCCCGAGCGAATGGTCGCATCAAGATCGCTTTGGCAGCGATGCGGGGGTGGCGGGGGAGCCGGCTGAGGCGCGGTCAGGGTTGCGGCAATTTTGAGGGTGTCGCTGGAAAGAGCCGCAATCCCGGCCATGACCTCCTCGCGGATGGCAGGCGAAGGCGCGTGACCGCTCAGGCTTATGCCGGATTCATTCAGCGTCAGCCTGCCATGCTCGAGGCGGGCCAGGAAATCCAGGCTTTTTTCAATTCTTTCAACCATCGACGCTGGTATGTCGCCACCTGTCACGGTCTCATCAACGATCGTCCCGCTGCCAAAAAGCCGGCCGGCCGCCTGCTTGAGCGCAGGTGTGGCGATACCGGTGATGACAAGCTGACCGGGCGTGCGTACCGCTTCCCACGCCAACGGCACCACAACAGGAGCCGGCTCGGCGGGAGGCGGCACAGGCACCGGCGCAACAATCTGCGGCGGCGGCACGGGTGGCGGCGGCACGGGTAGCGGCGGCGCTACGATCTGCGGCGGCGGCACGACAGGAAATACCGGTTCGGCAGCATCTGCGGGGGGTGGAAAGAGATTATCGACAGGTGGGGTTTCGGGAATCGTCAGCGCCGCCTGCCCGAGAGACAATCCCGGCGGGAGTTTAGCGAGAGCGGCGAGGATCTGCTCGCGCTCGAAAACGCCAGGTGCGAGGCCAGCCAGGCTCACCACCCCATCGCTGATCGTCAGCGTGCCATCGCGCAAGCGCATTAGCTGGGTGAGTAATGCGGATCGATTATCAGCCCACGCGGCGTCGAGCGCCGTCGGGCTGGCGAATTGCAGCGCCTGCGTCACGGACACCGTAGCGAAACGGTTGCGCATATCAGCCAGCAGGCTGTCACGGGCGGCAAAGGACGGCACAAGACCGCCGAGCGTGAGAGTCTGGCCCTCCTTGCGGGCAGAAAACACATAAGGCGTGACGGTCGGCGGCGATATCGCGACGCTCGCCAGCGTGACGCCAGCCGGCAATTTCGTCAGCACATCCTGAAGCCCGGCGAAGGCTGCCGGCGATGCGGCAACGCCTTCGATCGTCAGCGCCTTGTCGCTGGCGCTGACAGAGCCTGCGGCAAGATTTGCAATCACATCCTCGGCGAATTTCTGCATGGCGCCGAGATTATCCGGGGCGCCAGCGGCCAGACGTGCTGTATCTGCCACTTTGAGGGTCGGGAAATAGGTAGAAAGAAGGCTAGAGAAAGCCAACCGGTTTGCTTCTGAGGGTATTGACCCGGAGAAGGACAGATCGTTCGCCTGGCGCCCGAGTTTCCATTCATAAGGCGATTGACGGGCGAGGATGCCGGTGGCGACGTCGATGCGGCGCACGCCTGGCAGCGCGTCGAGTGTCTTCACCAGCCTATCACGCGCCTCGACATCAGGGGCGTTGCCGCTCAACCGGACATCACGGCCAGCGATCGACATGCCAGCCCATCCGTTATCGACCGCAGAGACGATTTTTTGTGATCTGGCCGCAATATCCGTCGACAAGCGATCGCCATCACGTACGAAAGCAAGCCCACCCACGCCGGTAACAATGGCCAGGCCGACGATGACACGCAACAATGCCTGCACGGCGTCTCTCCCTCGTCGGCACCTGACGCGCGCCGCCACTCATGAAATACGATCAAGGACAGGATGTACTGTCAAGCGCAATGCAACCTGCGCGATGATGATGACAATGATGTGAGCGCCAAAGAAAAAGTCCCGGCGGTTGCCCGCCGGGACTGATCAGAGTTGTGATCTTTAAGCGAGATCAGAACGAGCGCTGGATGCGGAAATAGCCGCCCCAACCATTGTCGTTCACGCTGCCGATGACGCGGTTGCCGAGAATGGCGCCGTTGCCGAAGGCGTTGAACGTCGCGTCCTGATAGAACACCTCGACGCCTACGTCGAAGCCACGGATCGGCGTCCAGTAGAGCTGGCCGTAGATGTTCCAGGCTTCACGCAGATTGACGGTGTTCGCCCCGAAATTAGTCGCCGGGCTACGACCAAGGCGGGTGTAACCACCGATGATCGCTCCACGGATGGCGGGCGTGAAGAAGTGGTTGAATTCACCCACAACTGCAAAGCCAGTGCGCGCCGTCACAGTGCCGACACCATTCGCATTGCCGAAATAGCTCTGGCTCGATACGTTGCCAAGGTAGCTCAGCGCACCCTCGGCGTACGTGCCGTGGACAAGGAAGGTATCACCCTTGGCGATCGCTGACAGGTTGATCTGCACGCCGCCGCTCACAGCCCAGCCAACCCGGTTGGCCGTGCAGGTCGCGCCGAATGCAAAGACAGTCGTACAAGCCGTGTTCGCGAAGCGATACTGGGCGATCGCGCCGCTGATCTGGGCCGTACCCCAGCTCTGGGCGACACGGATGTTGGCAACACCGTCCGGAAGCTGGACCGAACGACGGACCCAGGTGCCGGAATTGACCAGGTTCGACGTCGAGCCGCCAACACCACCGGTGACGCCTGATTCTTCAGCCGACAGGGTGACCGACACGCCATTACCGAGCGAGGCAGTGTAGGCCAGGACCGGAAGACGGGTATTGCGATCACCATAAGGCGACAGGAAGGCATTCGTCGTTTCGAAGTTGAAGAACGAATCCGTCACGCCGGCCGTGATCGGGCCGAACTGGACGAAGCCATAGCGAACCTGCAGGCCAGTGCCGTTGCGGGCAGCGTTGCTGGAGGCAGCCGCGAATTCGAAGAACGAGCGGAGCAGGCCCCATTCGGTCTTGGTGCGAGCATCAAAGCGCAGGAGGGCGCGGATACCGGAGACATACTGGTCGCTGGTTTCGGCATTGCCGAACAGAACGTAATTGGCGCCAAGCCCATTCAGACGGGCAGTGGCGGCAGCGTTACCGCCGGCAGCAGCCTGAAGCGCGATGTCGTTACCGACGGCGCCGTAATTGCCGTAGGTGATGGCGTTGTTGGTCGCGTTGCCAACGATACCGGCGGCGCCGAGAACGCCACCGGCGTTGACGATCACCGGGTTGACGATATCAGTGGCACCGTTACCGAAACCGGTCGAGCTCTGGTTCTGGTTGCGGCCCTGATAGGCGAAATAGGCGCGCACATAACCCGAAATACGCAGACAGGTATCGGAGCTGCCGGGGATGAAGAAATAGCCAGCGCCGTAAGCGTCGCAAATCTTCACATATTCTACTGGCTCAGCTGCTGCGAGATCTGCTGCCTGGGCCGAAAAGGACCCGGCGAACAGTGCCGCAGTACCGAGAAGAAGGCTCTTGACCATCTTCATTGAATGACCTCCAAAAATAAAGCTTCGGAACAGGTGTTCGGAGCCAGGCGCTCAACACGCACAGGCACTTGATCCCCACTCCCCGATAAAACGTCCGCTTTGATGGACCGATGGCCAAAGCACATAAAGCGTGTCCTGATCACGGGTTTCCCAAAGCAGACATGGGAAGCGACTTCCGAATGCGGCCGTCGCTGAATTCACCATATGAATTGCGCCGGCCAACGCAATCGCTACTTGTCCTTACGGCAAATCAACACGTCACTTATGCGGTCAGTGTTGCGTGAAAACAACGCATTGGGGCCTGGCCAGGCCGGGTTACGTTGATCGTTAATTTTTACTTAACATTTTGAAATAAAATGACAAACTTGCGTGTAGAAGAAATTTCTTGCAAAAATTGCGGCTATTTTGCGGTCCTTGTGAGGCGACGAGACAAGGCGGGCGGCAAGACATCATGTGCGTTCAGACAGCGCAAATGAGCGCGGCGATCAGCCTTTTTGCCCAATCGATGAGCACAGCGATTCTGTCGCAATGAGGCGGCGCCGCTCGGGCCTGCGTGGCGTCGAGACTACCTCACCCGAGCGCCAGACGCCCGGTAAACGGACGCCAAAATCAGATGTCTTGAAAACTTGCATCTCAAAAAATGCGAGGTCCGCATCGGCCCTGCCCGGCATTCAGCGGCGAGCCCGGCCCGCCCGATGCGCGGCCACCGCAGCAACGCCTTGGCGCCGCCGGCACAATAAAAAGTCCCGGCGGTTGCCCGCCGGGACTGATCAGAGTCGTGATCGTCAGCTAAGATCAGAACGTGCGCTGGACACGGAAGAAGCCGCCCCAGCCAGCGTCGTTGACGCTGCCGATGATGCGGTTGCCAAGAGCGCCACCGCCGAAGGCATTGAAGCTCAAATCCTGATAGAACAACTCGACACCGACGTCGAAGCCGCGAACCGGCGTCCAGAACAGCTGACCGGCAATCTGCCAGGCTTCACGCAGGTTGACCGTGCTCGCGCCGAAAGCGGCTCCACCTGGATTACGACCAAGGCGAGTGTAGCTGCCGACGATGGACGAGCGGATGGCTGGCGTGAAGAAGTGGTTGAACTCACCCAGAACCGCAAAGCCTGTACGCGCAGTGACCGTACCAGACGCGTTGGAATTGCCGAAATAGCTCTGCGTGGTGACGTAGCCAAGATAGTGCAAGGCACCTTCAGAATAGCTGGCGCGGACGAGGAACGTATCGCCCCTGGCGATTGCCGGAAGGTTGATCTGCACGCCGGTGGCGATAGCCCAACCCACTTTGTTGGAGGTACAGGTGGCGCCGAGGGCGAAGGCCGCCGTACAGGCGGTGTTGGCGAAGCGGAACTGGCCTACCGCGCCGCTGATCTGGGCATTACCCCACTCCTGGGCGACGCGGATGTTACCCACGGCGTCAGGCAATTGAACGGCACGACGAACCCAGTTGCCGGAATTGATCAGCAGGCCCGTCGTTGTGCTCCCGATCGGCAGAGCAGCGAAAGCGATGCTCGAATCATCTGCCGCCAAAGTGACGGAAACGCCATTACCAAGCGAGGCCGTGTAGGCCAGCGTCGGAACACGGCGCACCTGATCACCGAACGCAGAGAGGAAGAGGTTCGACGCCGTCGTATTGAAGAACGATTCGGTCACACCGGCGGTGATCGGCCCGAACTGGACGAAGCCAAAGCGGACCTGCACGCCGGTGCCGTTACGGGCAGCGTTGCTGGTGGCAGCCGCGAATTCGAAGAAGGAGCGGAGCACACCCCATTCGGTCTTGGTGCGGGCATCAAAGCGCAGGAGGGCGCGGATACCGGAGACATACTGATCGCTGGTTTCCGCATTGGCAAAGAGCACGTAATTGGGACCCAGGGAATTGAGACGGGCGGTGGCGGCAGCATTACCGCCAGCAGCAGCCTGAAGCGCGATGTCGTTACCAACCGCGCCATAATTGCCGTAACTCACCAGATTGAGGTTATTGGTCGTGTTCGTTCCCACAGCCGTTACGCCAGGAACATTGGCAACAATGCCGGCCGCTCCCAAAACACCACCCGCATTCACGATCACCGGATTGATGGTCGAGGTTGCGGCGCTATCTATCTGGCCGCTGCTGTTGTTCTGGTTGCGGCCCTGATAGGCGAAATAGGCGCGCACATAACCCGAAATACGCAGACAGGTATCGGAGCTGCCGGGGATGAAGAAATAGCC
>FRDC01002301.1_pt1 | contig 44609 bp, 45 predicted proteins | sample 1106171 | NCBI WGS metagenome assembly FRDC01 (sample SAMEA3930566, study PRJEB13176) | freshwater metagenome | biome: Drinking water system; feature: drinking water; material: water | place: Singapore | collected 2014-12-20 | reverse complement strand
GGCGGGCAACCGCCGTTGTTTACTTAATGAAAAAGCTTATTTCTAGTACGTTTATAATCGCTCTCATGATCGCTGCTTCAGGCTGCGCCAAGAACGTCGATCGCATTGAATTTACAAAATGGGGCAATTCTTTTGTACCACAAAGAACCACAAGCTTTGATACCACTGCGCAAGGTGGAGGAATCCAGAACCAGCGCGGCGGAGTACCTGAAAATGCCTATAATAAAATGCCTAAAGCCGCAGTGGGTGGCACCTACCATAGGACTTTTGCAACCAGTACAAGTTACCGCATGGTCGGCGGATTTCATACACCCTAAGCATCACCCTTACCTACTTCTTTTTGCATAACCGCACGCACATAAAATCAAAATTACACATATTTTATGTAATTATACACAGATTTTAATAAATTATTCATTTTTGAATAATTTATTAAACAAACTGACCGATTAATATTTAACACATTATGAACACAAATCTTAAACTGACCCAACCTCAAGCTAATACACACAACGCATCAAGCCTACCCAGTGATCCACAAGATTATTACAAAGAACTTACATCCAGGAATAAGCACTTCATTTCACCTTCTACTCAAGAAAAGCTAAGACGCTTTAAAATTACAGTCGCAGGTTGTGGATCTACGGGCGGCGCTTGCATCGAGTCTCTAGCTCGAGTGGGAGTGCAGCATTTTATTTTAGCAGACAACGGTGCTTACGAACTGAATAACCTAAATCGACAACATGCTTTAATAGATAACATTGGCCAAAACAAAGCACTGTTTCATGCTGAGCAATTAAAAAAAATAAACCCATTTGTCAAAGTTCACGCATTTTCAGAGGGGGTTAATAAATTAAATGTTCACTTTCTAGTTTCCAACTCAGATTTAATTATGGATGGCGTAGATGTCACCACTTACTCCGGAATGCAAATGAAAATCGCACTGCATGAGACAGCAAAAAAACTAAATAAACCTGTCCTGACTGCACTAGACATGGGTTATTGCCAATGGGGACATTCCTACGATTATCGTAACTCTGAAACTCAAGTTCTAAGCGGAGTCGCTGAACAAGCTAAACAAGCAAAAAACCCCATGAAAGCCCTATTCTCGTTTGTTCCCATCTCTGCTATTCCAGATCATGTTTTAGAACTTGTTAAAGACCTATTTGAAAATCCTGATCAACCTGCTTCACAGCTCGGCTGTACTTCTGACTTACTCGCATCTATTATCGTTCCCTCTGTCATCCGCTTTGTCGAAACAGGTGAAGTCGTCCCAGGCTGGAACATAGACTTAACTTACTTAGCGAAAAAAAATGACCTCTCGATAAAAAAATGGATAAAGCATTTTAGGCTAAAACAGAAAATTAAACAGTACTTAAAAAAAATCGATTAAAATAAGTATTCAATCATCTTGGGAAGCCGTTGAGCAATAAATGCAGCGTCATGCTTACCATTTAAAACGAGTTCAAATTGGTGTGGAATATCCTTTTCAGTTAAAAGCTTACTCAATGCTTGAGCACCCTCATACAAACCAAACTCATCCTGTGACCCAACATCAAAGTAAATCTTTTTACCACGCAACTGACCTAAATTCATAACTTTCACCAATGCAATTGGATCATGCCTTTGATAGTCGTCTAAGTGAATAAATTCATTTTTATAACCTGATATTAAAATATCAAAATATGGTTGCTGGATCTGAACACGATCAGAAAATGATTTAACTTCGCTAGAATTAAAAAAATTAAAAGTAGTTAAAGTTGGAAAATGCGCCCCCACACCTGCAAACTCCTCTGGACACCTAAAAAAGGCGTTTAGCGCTGCATGCCCCCCCATGGATATGCCTCCGACATAACGAGAAGATGATTTCGTTTCACTTATTTTTTCGACCTCAGGTATTAACTCATTAAAAAAGTAACTAGAAAAGGATTTGCTAGCCTGAGTGGGATGTTCATGCAAAAAACTAGTCCCTATAAACGGAAATACGATTTGTAAACCCATTTTTTGCATGCGTTCAATCATGGATGGGCTAAAAAGCTTATAAAATTGAACGTCCATAAACTGACTATCATCACCATTACCCCCATGTAGCAAATACAACGTGGATTTAATAGGAATAGAAAAACTCTCTTTAAACCTTAAAACACCATAATTAACTGAAGTCTGAAGCTGTCGAGACTGAAATTTATACCTTTGATAATCAAATGGATCACATTCAGATTTTTTGATGACCTCTAAAATCATGTTTTATGTATGTACAATTCAATCAATATTTTGACAAGAGATGATAAATAAAAATTATATAAAAATGAAACTAAGCTGCTTTTTTAAATGAAAAAACCCCATCGATACGTTCTTTATTAGAAGAGGGATTTTGAATATAATTTTTAAATATAGATTTCGAAGCTAAAATCTGCTGAATCAAAGTGGAACCCTCAATCATTTCCAAAATTTTTGCATCTCGATATAGTTTTTCAATTTCATACTCTTTCGTGTAGCCATAACCCCCAAAAAGCTCAAGAGTTTCACTCACCGTATTCACAGCACAATCTGCAGCAAACATCTTCGCCATACTCACTTCTCTCAAAGCAGATTGACCAGACTCCCACTTTTCAGCAGCTAAACAAGTCATCAACCATGCTGCCTGCGCTTGTGTGTGACAATTTACCAACACGTTTTGAATGGTAGGAATAGTGATAAGAGGCTTTTTATAAAGTGTTCTTTGAGATAAATGAAAAGTCGTTATTTCCAATGCACGATCACAAATTCCTGCTGCAGAAGCGGCAAAGAGTGTTTTGCTTCTTAAAAGACAATGAGAAGCCACCTTTAAACCCTCTCCCTCCTCTCCAATACGATGCTCACTAGGAACAAAAATATCATCAAAAAACAACTCTGTTGTGTTTGATTCCATTTGGCCAAGTTTTTTTAAAGATTGCCCTCTCTTGAGTCCTGTTGCCGATCCAGGAACATAAAAAGCAGTAATTTTTGGCTTAGACGATGGGTTAGGCTCTACACGTGCAAAAACAACAAAGTGATCTGAATAATTTCCATTTGTGATAAAACATTTTTTTCCTTGAAGAATATAGCCATTTTCTACCTTTTTTGCTCTAGTCTTTGTATCACCAATATCTGTTCCGGTATCTGGTTCCGTCATTCCAAATGACCATAGAGTCAACTTTGAAAGCGATTCTGATACAAGTTTCATTTTTAAACTCTCTGAAGCAAAGTGCAAAACTGGAGACATACCCAAAACATTTGCTATTAGAGTTGTAGAAACCCCAGCGGATCCATAAGCTATAGTTCTGATTACCCAGCACAAATCAGGTAATGATAACCCTACTCCACCCAACTCTTTAGGAATAAACGCCTGAAGCCAACCTAAATTATGTAACTCTTTATAGAGACCTATGTCAAAATGCGGCTCTTGCTCTTTATTAACGGATGCAGGTAGCACCTTATTTTTAATAAAAGTCTCAAGAGATGAAAGATCTATCGACGGTTTTATTTGTATTGAAGATATCATCTTATACATTTTTTCGTATTTTCTTAAATATTCCTTTAGGAATATTTAAGAAATCCGATCAAATATGCAAATATGATAGATAAAAATCTATTATCAAATTACCAAATAGTAACGCTCGAATCCTTTTATAATAATTGGGAAAATACTATAGTTCCTTCATTATTTTCTGAAATTATTTTACTCAAGTGCCGAGGGTACTTGCACCTGTACCAATACGGAGCTCTTCCTTTTGATACGAGTGATTTTTTCGCTACCCATCACCTATTATGTGAAAAAAAAGAACAAAAACTTCTCCCAATCATGGGATTTAAAACTGTAGACATAAAAACTACAGAAAAGCACAGAATGACGTTTCCAGCCTTGTCAATTGCACTAAACTCAAAATCGCCACCGCATGAAGAAGCCTTAAATGAGTTAATCAAAAGCACAAAAGAAAATAATGGCAATTTAAACTATGGTTTTTCTTGGACCATTCATCCCAAAGTAAGAGAAAACCCTAGTTTAAAAGCAATATTAAAAGATATATTTTGCACTATCCTTGTGCATTACTACAAAAATCGCCCAAACGAAGTCCATACTTGCTTAGGAGTGCCGCGTTTCAAAACTGATCAATTCTTTTTGTGGATGGGATATCAACCTATGAGCTTAAAAAAAATTCCACTTGAGAGTTTTAAGCTTTCTTCTTTAGTAGATGAGCCTGTTTTTATGTTCCAATGTTCTAAGTTCTCTCAACAAGCAGAAGAACTAGCTCACCAATACAAGACAATCTGGGAAAATAGATTAATTATCGATGAACAACTTGAACATGAATCAAAAACAATCAAAAAAGCAGCATAACTATTTAATGCCTAGAAGCATATAGCTGTGCTGGCAATTCAAAATCAATATAATAGTAACAATAAGAATCACCTGAGTGAATACATTTACTTTTGCGTACATGAGCAAACGGGAGTTGAAGATAGCCAGTAAGACATGAAAAGCTTCCTATTCTTGATAAACAAACTTCACGACTCCCAATATTGATCTTTCGCAGGCCTTCTTGCACTTCTTGATTAGGATATGCAATTACTCCACATGAAGTATCGCTCAACTGAACAAGCCTATAATCAACGTTCTTGTCATAATAACTTTGTATTAACAGAGTAAAAACTGTCTCATACAATTCCTTTGGTCCATTCATTTTTGAATACAACCGCGCTAGATTTGAATTACCATTCGAGATGACTGAATACGCTCCCATCTGCATAAACATTTCATCATCACTATCTTTCTTTGTTTTAAGATACTCGCAAAGATCCGTTATAAATTGAAAATTCACCGTCTTATCCGGATCTACAAAATGTGCTTCATTCATCTGAAAATAACGTAAAATCTGCGCCCTGGCCTGCCACCCAAAAGTATCACGCACATAATCTAAAATATTAATTGACGTCCGTCGCCGACTAAAAGCAACATTTGCATACCTCTCCGGTAAGGCTTCTACATCCCCCTGTCTAAACCTCTTAGTCAGCGCACCCAGATCCACCTCCCCCCTCATTAAACGGTCTAAACTCAAATCAAACCGCTCAGCAAATGCATGCGCCGATAAAAGAGGAAGGTCTTTCTTAAATGCTACGACCTGTGTGTATTCCTTTTCAGTTAGCTCTAAAATATCAAGTAGCTCTTCCTTGGAAAGCTCTAAGGAACCACGAATTTTTTCTATTGTACTCCTTAAGCGCTGAGCGCGGGTCTCTACGCGGCTGTATTTTGCTCGCAGTGGCCTAAGCGGGATAGGATCTTGAAACTGAGTCATTCTCCTAGATTTATCATCTAAAATACGTAGAAAAAACTAATTTTTAGCTAGAACCAACAATTTATGCCACTAACTTAAGTTCGTAAACACATCGATCGGGATGTTTATGACTATAATGACAATCCAACTCGCGAATCGATATTTTGCCCCTTTTCTCAGTGTCGTATCCTTCAGTAAACTGTTCAAAGTAACCCTGCTTATACTCGCACAAAAACTTCCCTAAAACCGCATCATCCCTATATTTAAACTCCCTTAAATGCTTCTCAGGCTTGACTGAAACGACTAGCTTTTGTGCACGCTCTTCCTCAATGCGATATTGAAAGTTACATTCATAAAACTTCACATTTTCAAAAAGCAACTTCAATGCACAGGACTGAGATTTCATATACTGATCATGAAAACGCCCTTGCGCAGTTCGACTAGGTACTGATTTCACCAACTTGGGAAAGTCTCGTCCCTTCAGCTTGCCCTGTGTAACTAAATGCTTTGTCATATCTAAATAAAAATTCAAATTTAACTGAGCATCGAAATCAATAAAGTAATCTGGATCCACGCCTATGAAACTTAAATACTCATTGAGTTTTTCTGAACTATAAACTGTCTTAAAATAATCTAAAAATGGCTGAGTTGAACGAACTTTAGACCCGCGATGATCTAAGTATCTTTTTGCTATTTTAAAATCATTTTTGAGTGGCCCACTTTCTAAGACTATTTTTTTGTTAAACTCCATAATCCCAGTACTTAAGGCCTCTGTTGATATCCCCGCCATGACACAGAACTCGTACCATTGTGAAGCAGATGGAATTAAAAGACCGCTTTCCATTTTAGATAAAGCACTCTGAGAAATACTGATCGCTTTTGAAACGTAAGTCTGAGTCCAGCTTAAACGCTTACGCGATGCTCTCATTAAACCCGCGACTTTTTTTGCAGCTATTTTCTCACTTGAATTCAATTCTCACTCCTAGCTTCTTTTAAACTTATCCCCTCAAATTTATTCATTTTAGAATAGCAGTAAATTACTCAAGTATCCAGTAAAGAACTATTTAAAACTTCGTTAAAAAACTGTCAAACTTAAGACACTTTCCCCCTTGCTTACTTAAGCCACCCAAAGTTCATCAGACTTTTGAGCGCATTTGCAAGAAGAAAAATCTTCCAGAAAATTGGAGGTGACGGCCGGACTCGAACCGGCACAGCACGGTTTTGCAAACCGTTCCCTTAGCCATTTGGGTACGTCACCCTATTTAAGTATTGCGTAACAAGATCTCATTCCCTTTGTCAACGTCTGTAGGTAAACTAAGGGTCTCTTATGACCACATTTCAAGCGATTATCTACTCCATAGTACATGGCTTCACAGAGTTCCTGCCGATTAGCGCAAAAACTCACCATATTTTCATTTCTCATGTCTTAAGTTGGCCTTTGCCACAAGGCCCCGTTCTTGGCGCTCTTTCCTTAGGGACATTTTTATCCCTACTCATCTACTTTAGACATGATTGGGCCAGTCAAATTAGCGGCATTCTCCAAGTGATTATTTATCGAAAAAAACCTATGACTCTGGATGAACGCCTTCCCCTTTTCATCATCATTTCCTTTTTGCCACTCATGTTAGTTAAACATTACCTAATAGAGGAGTTGCGATATCTAAATTGGAGCATTCTATGGATAGCCGTTAGCTTTACAGCGCTTTCGTTTCCTATTCTTTCTTCGGATTACTTCAGCAAAAAAAACCGTGGAATGTTCGACCTGAGTATTTTAGATGCAATTCTGATCGGGGTTTTGCAAACTCTGAGCTTGATCCCAGGGGTTGGAAATATTGGTGCTGCTCTGATGGGAGGATTCTTCCTTAACTACAACCGTGAGACCTGCGCAAAATTTGCGCTTTATATTTCTGCTCCGATTTTAGCTACTGCATCTTTTTTAGATTTACATGGTGTAAGCTTCCATGAAGCGTCGCCTGCTAGCGATGTTTCATGGATGACTTTCTATACGATCATTATCGTAACTTGTTTAGCAGGGTTACTTTCTATTGGTGGATTAATGAAAAACATTCAACGCCTCGGACTTCATCAATATCTGATTTATAGAGTGCTAGTGGGTGCAGGAATGATTGCTTATCTATTGATCAAAGGATAGGGCCTCTAAAAAACTACTTCTTACCCTCAATAAAATCGACCATCTCTTTAAGCTCTTTTCCAACCTTAAAAAAGGGCACTCTCTTGGGAGGCACTTGAACAACTTGCCCTGTCTTAGGATTACGTCCCTGATAACTTCCATAACTGCGGTTCACAAAAGAACCAAATCCACGTATCTCGATACGATCGTCCTTTTTGAGAGAATCAGACATCATATCGAAAACCAAGTTTACTACTGACTCTGCTTGCTTGTGCTGCAGATGAGCTTTTTCTGCGATTACATTAATCAGGTCGGCTTTAGTCATATATCTATAACGCTAATGACAAGTGACTGCTTTTGCAAGGGTTTTTATCGTGAACTGGTCTACTACAATGTGCTTAGATCTAATCGAAAAATATATAACTATTTGATATTTAAAGATTTTCTACAGTCAAAAGAATATCTCTATTGAACTGTGTGAAAAAAAATCGGTATCTGCCCTGGATGATTGAAGAAATACCAATTCCAAGCACTATCAAGTAGACCAGTTTGAGCTAGATCTGATTCACTTCCTTAATCCCAGGAATCCCCCAAAGATCCACCACAAACTTCTTATTATCTGAACGGTGGCCGAGGTATTTGATTTTCACCACCGAGTACTCGCGATCAGATGAAATTTCGAAATCATCCAAGACCAGATTATTTTGCGCCAGCGCTTGGTTCATCGCAAACCGCACCTTCCCATGAGGATCATCCACCACCACTCGGCATGCAAACGTCAGCGCTCTCCCTAAAATCCGATCTTCAAAATAATTCGTGCCTACCAAAATCAAAACAATCGTCACTGAAATCACAACCGCAATATCATGATGTCCAATCCCAATAGCAATCCCTATGGCTGCCACCACCCAGATCGTTGCAGCCGTGGTGAGACCTAAAATTGTTCCTCTCGATTGGATGATAGTCCCCCCACCCAGAAAACCGATACCAGAAACGATTTGAGCTGCAACACGAGCCGGATCCCCAAAATGCCCCGCATCACTCCCTACATTTGAAATCAGCACAGAAACCGAGGTGTAAAGCGCAGAACCTAAGCAAATTAAAATATTGGTTTTAATCCCTGCCGGTTTGTTTTTCAGCTCCCTTTCAAGACCCACAATCCCTCCACAAAGGATGGCAAAAAAAACTTTTGGGCCAAAATAATGCAACAACTGAAGCAAGTCCCAAGTCGACGTATGCATATTCTATTTTTTCTCCAATTCAATCAGTGCAACCCATTCTCCATGCTTAGGAGTGCTCACAATCAAACTCCACAAATTCCCACCTCCAGAATAAAACGTAACTTGAATGGTCTTAGACTTTGATTTGTTCCGCCTACGAGTGGCTGGAATTTTAAAGCCCTTTCCTCCGCCAATCAAAGCAATCTGCGAGGTTTCACTTTCTAGGTTCACCATATAATCCCCCGAAGGAATCCCTACTTTACCTGCAACAGCATCACGTGGAATATGAATCTTCACTCTCTCTTAGTTTCTGATAATTTTTAAAAAAATTCCCATTTTATTTTTAACGCATAGCGTATGCAGCTTTTTATGAGACTATCATATCTCAGCATGAGCACTATCGATTGGAGTACAAAAACAATCCTTGTCGTAGACGATGAACCCGATCTTTGTGACCTTGTTTCATTTGAGTTTAAAAATGCAGGATTCCAAACTCGGCATGCACTTAATAAAAAATCCGCATTTGAAATTGTTGAAAAAGAGCCAATCGACGTTGTTGTGACTGATGTTCGTATGCCAGGAGGCAGTGGTATTGAACTTTTGGATCAGATCAAAGAACGAAACCCTGAAAAGCCTTCAGTTATCATTGTGACAGGTTTTGCAGACTTAAGTATCGAAGAAGCTTTCAACAGGGGTGCTGAAGCTTTGATTTCTAAACCCGTTCACTATGAATCACTCATTGAATTGATCCAATACATTCTGACCCCACGCAACGAAAAATACACTCGCAAGTACGAAAGATTTGATGCGAAGTTAAGAGTTGAATTAACTCTACCCAGCTTTCAATCAGCCAAGACCTCCTATACCGTCAATATTGGTCGAGGAGGAATGTTTATCCAGATGAACGACACATTGCCTACCTTAGCTCAAAAAGTCTCTTTCAAAATCATCTTTAATGACCACAAATATTCCCCAATCGAAGGAACAGGGATTTGTCGTTGGATTAGGAATACGGCTTCTGAGACTTTACCTAAAGGGTTTGGGTTAGAGTTTGTGACTCTCACGGAAGAATCCATTAACAATTTAGCTCAGCTTTTAAATGATATAAAAATTAAAGCCTTTATACCGAAGCATTAAAATTTAAGTTTTTAAAATTTTAACGCCCACCAAAAGCAAAAATAATACTTCCAAAAAAATATACAGCATCTGTGTAAATTTTATCTGAGTATCCACTCCCAGATCTTAAATAGCTAACAGATCGATTTTCAAAAAATGCTCCAGCTCCAGCCGCCCACTTTGCCCCTAACCAATAAAGGCCTTGAATCCCAAAGCTGGTATTACGATAGGAAGCCTCCGGTGCTAAAGTAGAACCACTGGGCCCACCTATCAAAACGACAGGAATGTTATACGCGAACTTCACTCCTAAACTAAATTTAGAAGAAAAATTCTTTCTTAAATCAAACCCAACCGTAGCACCTAGTGTTCTAGAAGCAATCGTTTGAGAAGAGTTTTGTTGTATTTGAAAATACTCACGAACTTCTACACCTGCTTTGGGCAAGAAAAACCAACCTGTAGAACCACTCGTAATAAGAATAAGATATTTCACCATAATCTCAGCTCCCATACGATTAATGGTGTTATTTCCGATATTAAAAAATGCCCCTTCGATAGCAGGAGCCACCGACCACCGACTTGCAAACCAGTACTCTCCACTCAGACGTAAAGTAATAGAACTTGCATCCGTTGCTCCGTCAGGACCATTCGATGGCACTACCTTATATGTATAAGGAGCTAGCATACTGGACAAGGCAACATATCCACGCCCCTGAGCGGAATCATGGTCTGGAGCAATTTCAAATTCTGTCGTCGACTGAGGGCTTATCGCTTGAGGAACGTTCTGAGAATCTATGCTAGCCAGCGCCCTCACGGACAAGTCATACTTTCCTTCACTGGGAAGTTTGACCTCAAAGGAGTTCTTTTTTACTCTAAACTTTCTAGGACCTCGAGTAGAGTCTTTGGCTTTAGACTTATCTTGTAGCTCCACTTCATAGGACTCTGCTCCTTCTACTTTTTTCCATTCGAAATCTACCTTTCCACTACTCGCAGCCAATATTGTTCCCTTAGGAAAAAGAATTTCAGGAGTCAGAAGATCTTTTTTGTCTAATGTAAACAGATAAGCTTCACTGGGTTTGCCTGGCTGTTCTGAAGTCATTCCTGATGCTAAAGCTCTTGATTTGTTTTCAAGAACTGATCTCACAGTCCATTGGTAGGACTCACCGCTTAAGCCCGGTACATCTATATTTGTGTCTGAAACTGTCTTCTTAAAGATAATCTCCTTTCCCTTTTTAATCTCAACTAAATATTTTTTGATGCCTTTGACTTCTTTCCAACTCAAATGAACATCCTGTGATTTACCATAAAATGTAATGCTCTTCCCAGAACTTGGCTCAGAAAGACTCGGGGGATCCGCCTTCACCACTACAGCTTTGGGATCACTCCAACGTCCACCTCGATCAAATTTATCTACCGCTCGGATTTGATACGAATAAAATCCTGGAGGAAGGTCTGCCTTCCAAGACTGCGTTTGAGAATCTAAGATCTCTGTTTTTGAGTAGTTCTCCCCGCCTGAGACCTTGAGCTCATACTTTACTGCGCTAGATATAACTGCCCACTTAATGGTGACTTTCTTAGCGTAGGCAGGAGTACTTAAAGTCAGTCCCCAGTAGCAAAAAAGCCAAACAAAAATGTGGAATCGAAAGCAGATCAATCCTCAACCTCCGTTTCCACAGAAGGAGGAGGAGCAAGCAGCTCTCCAAAGCTAATTGTAAACTTTCTAGCAGAAAGGGGAGCACCACGTCTTTTTAATTTATCGATAGGATATACGGTCCAGACATAATTTCCTTCTTTTGGCTTCTCCAATGGAACAGAAGTTTTCTCAACCACTTTGTGCAAGATAGGTTTGTCTTTCAACTTAATCACAACTTCATATTCCTTAGCCTCAGGAACAGGCTCCCAATTCAATACCGGATCATCCTTCATTTCATTCATTTTAAATGTGTAATCGGCAGGAGGGTTCGAACTCGCGGGTGCGCGAAGAGGAGGATACACTCCGTAAGCGAGTTTGGAGATCGCACTTGATTTTAGAACCTGAATTTTTGAATCGACCAAATTCACTTTCCAAAAGTAGATCCCAGGCTGTAGGCCCAGCTTAGAACTCTTAATATTGGTATCTTCTAATACTTTTGAAATCAGCTTTGAAGACACTTCAGGATCTTTTGCTATCACTAGCTCGTACTTAAACCCTTGTTTTTCAGCTTGCGAGTCCTTGTCCCACGCAAACTCAAACGTCACAGGATCATCCCAGTAAAAAATTTCTTGATCTGCCGTAGGTGTTTTGAGTGTGATAGGTTTACCATCAAAGATTGAAACTTTTCTCCACTCAGACGTAGCAGCTGCTTGCCCATTGACTGTAGCTTGTACTCTCCAACGATAGATTCCTGGTTGTGGCGTTTTCCAAAGATAGCCCTGATTTTTATCCTTGATTTGAAATGGTTTAATATTTCCACTCTCAGAAATAGGTTCCACCTGAAACAGATATTCTGTAAGCTCAGCTGGAGCATCAAAGTTCCAACTGAAACGAGTTTCCGAAGCTGCATTCAGCAGTCCACCCTCTTTTGGATTCTCAAGCACTATTTTAAGATGTTCAGGTTTTTGAGTCATGAATGTTGCGGCTTCACTCAGCACTGCCACATCCCCATACTGACTCTTAATTCGCCAGTAATACTTTCCTAAAGCAAGTCCCTTAAGATTAGCTAGCCCTGTGTCAGGTGCAATGATTTCTGTTTTTAAGACAGTCTTAAACTGATCATCTGATGCAATCTCAATAACATTTCTCCCTGTTTCAGACTGAACCTCTTTGGGAACACTCCACCTGAACTGAACAGGACTCAACTCACCCCAATTTGTAATTTTTTCAACCGATATTGGATAAAGAGGTTTTAATGCTTGAACCGCCTCGATAGAAAGTTTTCTACTCTCGGTCAGTACCTTGCCTTCTTTCACTATTCTCCAATAATATGTGCCTGCCCCTAACTCAGTGGTCATCTGTGTCGAAGCAGTCTCATTCAGTGAAAATGTCTTGGTTCGTTTTGAACTAAAAATCTGATCTGTTGCAACTTCAAGAACTAGCCCCGCATCTTGCGCAGGATCTGTCTTGGATTTTTTCTCCCACGAAAATAAAATAGGTTTAGCTGTAGTTGAATTTACAAAAACTTTCTCAAGATGCTTCGGTGTCAGCAATCGAATCGCAAGTTCTTGAACTTGTTGTTTGCCATCTTTCCCTACACTGATTTTCTTGTCCCCTGTTTTGTCACGAACGACGATCGACCCGCGGACAAACCCTAGTGAAAGTTCTGTTAGATCGTCGATAACAACTAAGCTGTCTTCACCAATTTCTAAATAAGCTCCATTTTTGAATCGAATTGAAGCAGCACTGCCCGTGCTGGTTTGGATAGAGTCTTTCCGATATAAATTTTGATTAACAGCAACGTTGTTCCAAAGAAAGCTTGAAGCTGTTTTTCGGCGCACGCTTGCCTCATAACGTTCGACATTGGCTAAGACCTCGCCCTGGCCTTCTCCTCCTGCCGAGTGATAGTCCAAATAAAGTAAATAGCTGGCCCCCGATGCGCCAAAGAGGCAAGCTATTGAAACTATGAATGTTTTAAAATCAAACTGGGTTCTTTGTTCTATGAGCTCCATCAGTCAGACTTTTCGGATACTTAAGGAAATCTGTTAATGCAGGAACCTAGAAAAACTCATGAAAATTTACACAATACCGAATGAATAAGAGAGGACCAGAAACACTTGAAAGTATCAGCACTTTTTCGTCTCACCATAGGCACTAAAATTATTGGACTGATTGCACTCCTATTAGTCTGCTCAATCACAGGACTCATCTATATTTCCTCAGATATGTTCATCCAAGATAACACATCGCTCATTCAGCAAATGAACTCAGATCACGCGTCAAACATTGCGTCACAAACACGAGAAGTTTTGGACGGTCTCACAGAGAAAATGCGAATTGTGGGCGCAGTGGTAAGAGAAGATTTCGCAAATCCAGATTCCAAGAAGATGGTCATGCAAGAGTTTTATTCAAAAGACAAAGACTTCTTAGGAGTTTTTCTTCATGAAATTCCTGCAGGAGCAGCTGCAGTCGTTAAATATAAATCTGTCTCACCCATCATGGCAGAAATCGGTGATGAATCAGGCGATTTAACCATTGGAGCAATTACTAGCAACAGCGACTTCTCCCTTCAGCAAGTCCAAAAAGGAGATATTCAAATTTCGACTTTTAAATTAGTCAATGGCAAGCCTGCAATTGCCTTAGGCGTCCCCTTTAGCAAAAAAGAAAATGAAACTGAATTTAGTCAAATTCTTACCACAGTTGTTAAATTAGATAAATTTACAAAAAGTTTTGCAGATAGCGAAATTGTCACGAGCTACATGGTCGACAAAAAAGGCCGACTGTTAACGCATACAGACTCTTCACAAAACGGATCAGGAGATAATCTCTCTCAACTTGAAATCGTGAAAAAATTCCTCGAAGGCAAAGCAAACAACGGTCAAATTCGTTACCAAGATCCTCAAACAGGGGCATTCAAACTGGCTGCTTACCGTGTTGTAGGATTTGGCGGATTAGGTGTCATTGCAGAAGTACCAGAAGCAAAGGCTTTCGAAGCCGCTAAGCGTGTTCAATATCGCTCAACATTGGTGGGAATGGCGATTCTATTTATTGCTTTCTTATTTGGATATCTTTATTCCGGAACACTAACACGTCCAATTAAGCAACTCGTAGAAGCTGCACAGAAAATTTCTCAGGGAGACTTTAACATCCAATTAAAACCCAAAACACACGATGAAATCGCCCACCTCTCAACTACTTTTAACGAGATGGCTAAAGGATTGGAAGAGCGAGATCGTGTAAAAGAAACTTTTAACAAATTCCACAATAAAGAAATCGCAGACAAGCTTCTTTCAGGCGAAGTTAAACTTGGAGGAGAGAGAAAAGAAGCCACTGTATTTTTTAGCGACGTTCGTGGATTTACTGGGATGAGCGAACAAATGGAGCCTGAAGAAGTTGTAGAAATGCTCAATGAATACATGACACGCATGGTGTCCATCATTCGTACCTATAGAGGCGTGGTCGATAAGTACGTAGGCGACGCAATCATGGCTCTTTGGGGAGTACCGTTAGGCTCAGAAGATGATACTTACAATGCTGTAGCTGCTTGTCTCGCTATTCGACAAGAACTTGCAGACTTAAACGAACTTAGAATTTCACGCGGACAGCCACCACTCAAAATCGGAATGGGGTTGAACACAGGACAAGTTATTGCAGGAAATATTGGATCAGATGAAAAAATGGAATACACCGTTATCGGAGACTCTGTAAACCTCGCCTCCCGTGTTGAATCAATGACCAAAGAATATGGAACCGACCTTTTGATCTCAAGTGCCGTTTACGAAAAAGTAAAAGACCGTTTTGTGTTCGAGCAAGTCAAAAGCGCACGCGTAAAAGGTAAAGCAGATGCTATCATTCTTTACCGTGTCCTGGGTTATTTAGATGAGCAAGGCACCGAAATTCTGATTGAAACACCTTATAGTAGCTACGCATCTGAAAAGAGTGACAAAGCTGTTCATGATGATGGACACAAAGATGGTGGCCCTCAGGCCGCATAAAAAAATCTCTTGCAGTGCGTCTGTAATTTTTACATAAGCCGTCAATAAATATCTACTGCGTACGTAGAAAAAGCTCGGTAAACTGTTTTTTCTGAAGGAAGTGAGAAATTGCAAAAATTTCATAAGATCATAAAAAAAGAAATCGCCGGAAAAACCATTGTGGATATCATCGGTATGCTTGACGAGACGACTGATTTTTATCACGCACTTGGAAATGTGAGTGGAGAGATCCATATCTTCTGTAGAAGTACCGAGCGACTCAACTCCTTTGGTGTTAGAAATTGGATGCGATTTTTTGAGCAGATGAAAAGGAATGGAAACCGAGTTAAGTTTTTCGAATGCTCTGTCTCATTGGTCAGACTCATGAATATGTTTCACAACCTCCCTTGCGGTGGTGAAGTGATCTCCGTTTGCCTCCCCTACTTTTGCCAGCATTGTGCTATGGAATATGACGTTGTTATGAATGTAAATGACTTAAAAAATACTGACTTCCAAGTACCCAAACGGGTCTGCACAGCCTGCGGGGGCTTAGTGGTATTTGATGAGGTCCCTCAAGATTACTTTGAAGTCTTTAAGACGGGTTGAATGATTGTTTTTTAGATCCCAGTCATGGTAAATCCAAGATGATATCTTCTTAATAAGATGATGGAGCCGTAGTTAAATGGATATAACGGTTGTTTCCTAAACAGCTATTACAGGTTCGATTCCTGTCGGTTCCACCAATTTCGATGTCCCGTCAAGTGGACAAGGACATCGAACGATTTTTTGTAATCAAATCTTAAACTTCCATCAGTTAAAATCGGGTTCGATAGGACTGTCTTTGCCAAACGAACCTTATTGAGCTCATTTCCATCTATCTGCATGAACTGATAGGACTTTTCAACGAGTTCTATGATCTGCAATTTAGCAATCAACGTTTCACTGCTGGCTTTGGTGTGTGCCTCAATCTCAATTTCACTTGAACGTAGTAATTGTTGTTTCTTTGCAAGAATTTCGTTTAGCTCCAAATCACTTAAAGCACCCGTGTCGCGTAAATTCCTCAACTCTCCACAACGGTCTTCGATCTCCTGCTTCTTACGCTCGAGTTCTATAAGAGGCTTTAATGAGAGTACTCTGAGATCACTTAGCTGTTCTTTGATGTTCTCAATGAATGCTGTCGCTTTTTCTGGGGTTACTCTCGCAAAAGGTTCAAAGGCTTTTACAATTTGCGCATGAATGGCTTCTTGTCGCACATTGATCCTGCGTTGAGGGCATCCAAGATTTGCGCAATGGTAATAGATATACACGCGGCCAGAGCTTTTCTTATGAACCTCGCCTGTAACTGAATGGTCACAGACTCCACATTTCATGAAACCCAAGAAAGGTTTGGCAATCTCTTTCGACAAAGAGATTCGAGTGCCTTTCGCTCGAATAGCTTTGATTTTCTGACAACGATCGAAAAGCTCCTTCGAAATGATCGCTTCGTGCTTTTCTTTTCCAGTCAAAACAGTCTGCCCGTTCTTGCGCCTTGCCCCATAGTAGAAGGGGTTGCAAACCACATGCTCAATGCACTTATGTGTCACTGGTATTTTTTTGCGCGTAATTTTTAAGGTCCCATCTATCTCTTCACGTACCCGCCTACGAACACGCACCCCCTTTTCATTCAAAAATGCAGCCAGGGCCTTATAAGAATAATTTCCGGTAGCATATAATTCGAAAAGCTCTTGAAGATGAGGGGCTACATCTTGGTCGAGAATGATGCGCGCGCGACCAGATTCCTCTCGGATATTCTTATAGCCAAGAGGTGCACCTCCATTAGAATAGCCATCATCCCAACGTTTATCCATGCCTTTACGAATCTCTATCTTGAGATTATCAATATAGTGTTTAGCAAGCACCACGCCTAAGTAAAAGCGGAGCTTGTCACCGGGGGACGACGATTTATCGACGACAAGATTATCCCTAGTAAAGTGAAAACGAACGCCAGCTTCTATAAGGTCCTCAATCATGACCGCTGCGCGAAGTCCGCGGCAAGCCCGGTCAATTTTGTCGAAGATGACATTTTTGATACCATTCTCAGAAACGTAGCGAACCATTTCAAAGAACTTCTTACGATCTAATTCCTTAGAGGCCGACTCTGCAACAGACCAACGTTCGACACACTTGAGCCCGTGTTCACGACCATAGGGAGACGCCTTTTCTTTTTGTGCATCTAGGGAATACCCTTCGCGCTGCTCATCGGAGGATACCCTCAAGAACTCCACGGTCAAATGACTGGCCGTGGAGTTCTTGAGGAGTTTTAAAACCGGAAAGTGCGTTGGATCTTGCGCCTGCAAATTCTTTCGTTGCCCATCGAGGATAATTTTCGCAATTTGTGCCTGTTTCTCCTCAGGCAGATTCTTTAATGTATTCGTCTGTTGAACATTCATTTCTATTTCTCCTTTCTTTGATGATTTGAGAAAGCTCATTCTCAAAAGCACGCATACGCTCAAGCTGTAACGTCGCTGTCAGTTCAATAAACCTCCTGATATCCGCAAGGGAAAGTGATTTTCGTTTCGCTAAATATGTAGCTTTGACTCTCTGCTTCTTACATTTCTTACAGAAACTTTCGTGTCTGTTTCCTTTTGAGTAGAACTCACTCACTGGAAGAGAAGCTAAGCATGTAGTGCACGTTTTAATTTCGCAGAGCGGCTCCAAGTCCGATTTCTTAGCCATTAATTATCTTACGAGATGTCGCAGTCTTTACCCTGCGTTTTTTTAGCTCCTGCATTTTGCGAACCTTGAGCGTGGTCCGTTCCAGAATTCCACTCACATCCGAAGAATCGGTTGCCTTTCTTAATTCTTCTTCAACAAAACATTTGGAATCGAAAAACTCAGCAAGAAGAAGATCTTTGTCCTTTTCAAAATAGAGCGAGAAAAAACGAGCCAGGACAAAACTTGCCAGCTTTGAAGACGAAAGTCTGATCGGCCCCTCAGACTTAAGCGCCTGTATCATCTGATCACAAGCAAGACTCGCCTCCTTATCCAAAACGATTCTAAGCACCGCCGAAGCAGAAGCTTGGGACTCACTCAGGGTGTCTGCTTCCTCACGATTTTCGCTAATACTCATGGCCTATCGCGAATCTTCCGATGATCCGGCTAAAGCACAAGGAACAGATACTGTGCGTCCGTCTACTTCTCGAGTCCGATAGCATTTTCCGTCTCGGCCACCTGACCGAGAACGAGAGGTGTAGCCATCAACACCCATGACTTCGTAATTTTCTAGGTTCATTAACGTATCCCGCCGAACGCGTTCATCTCTATCCTCAAGCGAACCATGAATCAGGTAACTTGCGACGCCGCCAACAAGACCGCCAATCACAGCTCCTTTGATTGCATTCTCGGTTGAATCTTGACCTATCCGACTTCCGGTGATCACACCAGCCGCAATGCCAGCGCCAGTCCCAAGAATGAGTGAATTTCTCAGCGAAGCACAACCGCCCAGTAACATTGCTAGACTCCATACAATGAATGAATAACGTATAAGGAACTCCTTATGAATCACATGTGACTTGATTTACTTCCCTCTCGCCCCACGTCCTTCACAATCAGCCAAACCATCAAAAGTCTCCAAAATATCACCACAACAGACTCACCATTCCTTATTCCCGACCCCCCTTGAAAATCCTCTTTCCAAAATGAATGCTTTCAAGAAGTTAAAGTCGATCACCCTGCCTTGTCCAAGGCACTTAAAAGGCAGGGGCCTGCCTCTCTGTACAGTCATCATGAAAGCACTAGAGTTTGTGTTTCTTCGTTCTGAAATGTGATCTTCTCTCGTGGCTTCAGTGCGTTTTTTTCCAGTACCAAGTGCAAAATCGATCGACGCTTTCCGCGAACGGCTTTGTCCGATTCAGTCAAACAGTTCATAACTTCCTGCGTGCCACAAACATACAAAACACCAACGATTCCCCGAGCAAGATAATAGGAGGCAAGTTTGTCTTTGTAACGGGTGGTATGTTTTGGTGTAAGTTCCATCTCAACTGCAAACACATCTTGTCCTTTGCCTTGAGCTTTTTTTATTGCTAACGCACCATCCGCTTGAACACTCACAATGTCCCTAAGAATTGGATCACTTGCCAAGTCAGAAGACGATTGGAGCAGATTTTCAGGCAGAAGCATGTGAAAGCCTGCCAATCCCTCGAGTTTCATACCCAGCTCGGCTAGTCGAATATCGTGTTCGAGGGATTCACTTTTGGTATAAGGTTTATCAATATGGAATCGCCAAAGATGTTCAACCGCCTTTGATGCTTTTTCACCTGGAAAGATGCATTTTTCCATCTTCGCACCTCTAACAACTGCACAATTCTTCAAAAACCCATAATGAACGAGCTTTCGAAGTCGTCTTCCCGCTATGGTCTCATGTCTTTCCGTAAAGAATCGTCTCGCAACCTGACTTAATGTCACAACCCGAAACGAGAAAACGAACTTGAGGATTTCGATATCCCTCTTTTGTAGTTCGAGGCCTTTACGATCACAAATCAAGCAGCAGCTCCGTCCTCAATGAAAGACCCTGTGGACGGAAGCATCTGAGCTTTGGAATCTCTCGGTGGATCAATTAAGAGTTTCTGGAACGGTTTTTCTTTAATGGTTGAAAGCTCGGAAGCCATCGTTTCTATCTCTTCTTTTACTTCTTCATGACTGAGATAAGGCACTTGCACTTCCACATCATTGCTACCTACTGACCAAATTGCGCGGCCTTTAACTTCGGGTAACTCCGCTGCACGTGCGTTTCCAAGAACAGTCATTGAGCTTGGAATTGTGTTCACGCGAAAACAGATCTTCGCTCCAACGTTTGTTTGCACTCGTGTATCAATCGTTTCCTTAGTTACTTTTTGTGTGGCTAGAATGACATGGATACCTGCTGCTCTTCCTAGCTTGGTCAACTTGTCAGTCAATTCTCGAGCTTCCAATGCATACTTTTTATTTGAGTCATTTCCACCTCGCTCGACTGTAAAAAGTACGGAAGCCTCGTCGATTCCAATCACAAGTCGATCGAGCTTGTCTCTCTTCGGATCGATCTCAGTGAAGTTCTTTGATTCAAGATAGGTAAAACGTCGTTCCATTTCTTCAACAAGTCTTCTTAAACAAGTCACTGCATCCACGACTTCTTTGGCGACATACACGTTTGGCAGTTGCTCAAACAACTTCATCTCCACGCCACGCTTCAAATCAATCAGATACAAATGCATGTATTTGGAGGTCTTAAGAAGACTGACTAATGCTTGCTTGAAGAACACACTTTTACCTCCGCCGGTTGAGCCTGCAATCAGCATGTGATGCAGTTCACGTAGATCACCCACAATAAATCCCGCATGAGCCTCTCCAACAAGGAATGTGTAGGACGACTTTAAGTGTCTCGCGACTGATTCGAAAGGAATCTTCCTTGGTAAGTCTTTATCCGCTACGATCACCTCGAAAATCTGTCGACTCGTAGGACTAGTACGAATCTCCTGAACAATTTTGTTCAGGCCGGATTCCAAAGCTCCTCTTTTGGATGTTAGGCTTGCAATGTCAATTCCCTCTGCCTTTATTAGAAGCTTTTCCTTTCCTTCCGTGAGTCGAACCACATCGATCACTTTGGGCTCAAAACCAATGGCAGTTTTGAGACCTAAATGGCGCAACCTGTTTTCCATCTTTTTGTTTCTAATGAGATGAGGAAGTGCAATCCAAAAACAGAAAATAAGAAACGGCATAGGCACTAACATCAGAAGCCAATATTTCGGAACATGGAGCTGAATCGTCTTTGCAATCCATTGTAGCGTCGCATTGCCCGAGAGATGATAAAGCCAATAGGCAAAGTTCCGTTTAGGTGAATAGATGATGGCCGTAAAACTCACTGCATAGGATATCCAGAACACTGTCATGTTGAAGGTCCAAAACGAGCGTCTGAACGCGACTCCAAGCGCATTTAGGAAAAAGAAATAAGTGCCCTTAAGCACGCCGCAAATAAGAGCTGTCAGATTGTCCTGCTTATTTTCGGTTCTAGTCATGCTGGTAGTCCTCAGTAAGTTGCACGATGACCTCCTTACCCTTCGGAATGAAAACGTAGTCTTGGGTGGAATTAATCTGATCAGATATTCGGCCTGCCTGGTCCTTCGCTACACTTGAAACACCTTGGAGGAGTGCATTTTTCATTGTGGGTTTAGCCTCCACCGATGTCCCGAAGCCATTTCCAATTGACTCGCGTTCAGTAAGAACGTCAGTCATGCTCGCAGTCATTGTAAGTCCCAAAGTACCAGCGAGCTTGAAGTTATTGTCTGAGTAGGCCTTTCCTCGGACACCTGCTGTGTAGTCCGCAGCGTCAAGACCCACAGCCGCAATTGATAATCGATCTCCATCAGGCGTGTTGAGTTTAGAAAAACTCAAAGTCACTTTGTCGCCCGAACCTCGATAGCTAAAGTTTCCCACCACGACCGAGTTCTGTGATATCTCAACGCCCGAACTTGATGTTCCTCCATGCGGTAACAGTACACTCACAAGCGAGGGTTCACGCGTATCAATTGCTGTAAGTAGAAACCCCAAGAGCCTTGAGCCGGTTTCGACAACTTTTGGAGCCTTGTTGTTTGTACCCACTATCTGAGAAGCAAAGTACTTTATTCTAGAAAGGCTCTTTTTTTGATCTGCTTCGCGTTTTTGACTCTCTACAAGTTGCTTCGATCCTCTGAAGAGAAGGCCTTGAACGTCGGAGGTCATTACTTTCGAATTGGCCTCGTCCTTCGCTTCTATTGTTGTTTTTCCGGTCCACAGAGGCGCGTTTGACCTTTCGGTTCTATAGAAAGTTTGATCTTCACCATTTCCAAACGCAGCGACTAACGCGGATAGAACAAGTCCAAAACTACCAACAACACTTCCAACTCTTTTCCAAAAAACTTGTCGTTTGCCATCATCATTCGAAACAAAGTAGCCATTAACCTTTTTCCTCCAACTTACCCAAACGTCATTTAGACGTCTCAGTGAAGCACTCCGGATATTTGTGTGACAATGTCTTTTCCTTGAAACCTGACGACAAGATCAAACGACACATGGGATAGCTTTGGCAGTATCAGGCGGCTATTCATTTTCATTCCACTAGCAACCTCATCTTTCTCCCACACGAATGTCTGGCTCGCGAGAGCCTTACGTCCTACCATTGCAATAGCAGCGATATTTATCGTTTTGAGAGTCGTTCGAGCCCGATTGCGTAGTTCAAACTCAAAAATTCGCCTGGAACTACCACTTATACTTTTTTGTCTGAGCAACACCAAATCAAGCTCCCGTCCGATTTTGATGATCCTCCCAATTTCTTGTACACGTGTAACCTTCGAAGATCTTTGTCTTTCAATTGGCAACATCTCATTTTCTGGAACCCAGATAACATCGACGAATGAATCTACGGCTGTTCCCTTTGCCGGTGTTAAATAGAAAAGATAGCGCCTTTCTTTGTCGAGAATGCTTAGGTTTGTTGGAAAATTTGCTAGAGGTTGAATGGTGACGCCCTCCCTTAGCTTCTCGATATTGAAATAGTTTTTGTTTCCGCAGATGACCGTGTCAGGTTTGAATCCGAGATAGAGAATCGTTGATTGCCCTAGCCCAAAGTGAATGGCATGAACAGTTTCGCCCGCGGTCAAGATCGTACGTTTTCCTCCAAACTGACCAGCATTTGCTATCATCGACCAGAGCGCCACAGAAATTAGAGTCAACACTATTTCGTCCCATTTTCGCTTTCCGTAATCCCAGAGACGTATACTCCCATCGGGTTAGAGCGCGTCCTGCTTCCCTCGATCAGGGAAAAAGTTAATTCCGTTGGAACCACAAGGGGAATTCCTTCGACAGTCAGAATTCTTAGGAACGTCGCAGTCACATGGTCATCCGATACATGCGCTTTTATAAATGCGAGATCTTGCGCAATTTTCTTTTCATGAACTTTACCGAATTTCCTTGTTTGAGTTTCCATAATTTTTTGAACAAGTCCATCGTTAGAGAAAGGTCTGATTTCAGCAGCGATCCGAGTAGGATCAAATGACTCCCAGACATAAAGAGCCTTGAGATACTGATATACAAAGTCTTCAATTTCAGATTTTCCAATCTTCACTTCAGTACGATTCACTCCGTAAAATTCTTGCGCCACTCTCGTACGCACAACTACGATAGGATCTCGAAAGTAGGCCATTACCGTAAAGATCAAAACAAAAAGAGCCAGCGCTCCGAGGCCAATGGACATCATTTTGTAGAAATGAATTTGATTTTCCTGAGCAGACCATACATTTGCGAGCTTCGTTGTTTCTTTGGTCATTTTTATTTTTCTTTCTTCGAGGCCTTGCTAAATTGAACAGGGTCTCGAGTGGAAGTCTTCGGAAGTCCAATAGAAGAGTAACGGTCTTTGAACGCTTCAACCTTCGGACGCAGTCTTTCCTTTAATACCTGATACCGACCTGTAACGGGGTTCGTTAAAGGTTTGGCCGCAAAGGCAGTGAAGTCTTTAGCACCACCTACAACCGTTCCCGCCATACGTGTAGCAGCAAGTTTCACAACACCTGCTGAAGCTACTGCTGGAGCAAGTGCGAGTGCGTTCGCCAGGGAATTAAGTCCGTCACTAATGAGCGATTTCGTCGCAACTGGAATAAAGAGCATCGAAACTCCAATGCACAAGTTCACGATTAGTGCGAGAAGGTAGTCTTCGAGCCCAGTGGTATCACCGTTAATTTTCGTCTGAAGCGCGAGCTTCAAAAGCAGGACACCTAGAATCGAGTAGAGAACTTTCCAAACAACAACCTGAACCAGTCCCTTGTAGAGACTCTTTGTTATATGCTCCGTCTTTGGACTCAAATACATGAGAATCATCAAGGGCGAGCAGATATAGAGAATCGTCCACACAAAATGCGTAAGAGCGGTCGCGGTAAAAAATCCCACATAAGCCACGACATAAGCAGCAAGACTAAATACATAGATTACCGTCTCGCGCAGACTGAACAAACTTCCACTTGTTCCGCTTGGACCAAGATAGGTTAAAACCTCCGAGAGCTTATTCAATCCATCAATCCTAGCTGTGATTGCATCCCCGATGGTTGCAATCGAATCCATCGCCCAATCGAAAGTTAACACGAGGATGATCGATAGGATGAGCCTTCGCAAAACATCCTTGATATTTGCGCCATCATCTTTGATGATTTCGAGGACGATTAGGAAAACTAAAAACGGAACGAGGAGAATCCAATATACTTCCATCAGCTCACCACGAAGCTGTTGGCCGACCCCCTGAAGAAAATCAAACATTAGAACTTCGTGAGTCCCATATCGAGTTTAAGTCTTGAAAAACCCTTTCCTAGATCCGAGTTTACGCGTACGAAACTCGCTGCCACATCCTTGGATTTTTTATTGCTCATCGCCAGTTGTTCGCTTTGCAGTTTTAGGAGCTGAGTGTTGAGCCGCAATAGCTGCGAAAGCGAACGTAAAATTTCTGCACTTGTTGCAGCCTGCATTCGAGCCGCTCCCTTTGGCGAGGCAAGTCTGGCTTGAACAGAAATTACCTCCGAGTTTTTCTCCTGTTCTTCCGAATAAGCTTTGAAATCATTTGCCATCTTAAGACTTTCGGCCACAGTTCTGTCTTGCGCTATATGTAGTGCCTCTTCTGGGCTCTTGGGAATGATTCCATAAAGATCGCTGACCTTTTGCAGTCCCATAGAGAACTTTGTGATTTCCGCAAGCACTCGCTCATCTTTAATAGGAAACGTGCGAATAAGAGCGACAGAGTTATCTATACCAGCATTTACCTCTCTTAAAAGATCCAGTTGCCCGCGACCGGTCTCTATGACCGTCTTGAGTTGTTGGTACTGCTTAACCTGTTCTGCGAGAATTTTAAGAAGAACCACCACATCTCCTCCAAAAAGGTCCGCTTTCGCCAGTGGGGATGCCACAAGAAAAATAGTAAAAGGGATCGCACTAAGCCGCCATCGCTTCAGATTCGCTATAAGTTTCTCCTTTCGCAAGTTGACGTAAGATTTCCAGCAAGGATTTGTCCGGGTTCTTCGCTCTAAGTTCCAATATCTTTGCTTTTTCATTACCGTCAGTCGTACAGATCCAGTAACTCAACGGTTCAGGCTCAAGCCGGACAACGCCTTGGTGCTCATCCTGCATGAGGAAAAACTCCGAAAACTTACCTTTGACAATTTCAAGGCTTTTCACGGCCTCTACTTGCGCGTCGTTGAAATCGAAAGTATTTTTGAAATCCTCCCAATCAATTTTCCGTTGCCTTAAAATGAATACGCTCGTTGTATTCGGCATAAGAGCAGCAGCCAGTTCCTCATCTGCCATGAAGTCTCGATAATTTTGGCTCACGCAAAGTATGCCCGCATTGTACTTACGAAACACGCGATAGCATTCAATCGCAAAATCCTTGCCGCTCTGAGTGACAAACAATCGATGGGCTTCATCGATGATGAGCAAGTAAGGACGCGCGAGATCTTTTGCTGCTTCTTCCTTAATGTAAGAGGTAAAGAGAAGAAGGAAGATGTCTTTTAGCTCTCGGTGATTATCTAAACCTTTAGTCTCAATCGTCACCAAATGCTTTGTGAGCTGCACATTGGTTTTCCCATCGAGCATTCGTCCGTAGGCCGTCATCCCAGTCCATGAGAAAAGAACATCAGCGTACTTTCTCATCTCGGCTACAAGATGGTTAGCCAGGACACTTCTCAATACGCTGAGAGTAGGCGTTTTGCCTTTGGTCTGCCGGTACACCTCAAAAATGCTCTCTTCAAGCAGAGCTTTCTCACGTTTAGGAAGTCCTGACTTGTCCTCATCCTTCAGGATCAGCTCTAAGCACCCAAGGATTAGTTTGATTTTTGACGGACTTGGCTCTTTGCCATCACCGTCTAAATCAAACATATTTAGACAAATTTCCGAGTTCAGGGTGAGATCAATAAACTCCCCAGCCATAACTTCAATTAGTTTCTCGCTCGACGCTCCATTGTCGATCCAAACGATCTTAGGGCGTGGCACTCCTGGCCCTGTCACTTGATTGCAGAATTGAAGCATTAACTGAGAAATAGTGAAGCTCTTACCCGCACCGCTACCTCCAAAAGCAAGCCCGTTCCAGTTCGGAAGCTCTTTTGCAAAGGGGTCGATCGCAAAGGGCGCTCCCTCTCGATTGGTTAGCAAAACGACCGGTCGTGCGCTTCCATTCCAGCAAGCATAAAGCGGCATGAGATGGGCGCAATTGGAGCTCTTCATCTTCGATTGGCGAAAACCTTCGCAAATCAATGGCGCCGATTTAAAAAAAGCATCCTCCAGAGCAAACGATTCAAGCAGCCCTTCTGCTTGGTTCATGAAACGAAAGGCTCGAAGGATTTCTTCCGATTTATGTTCAAGTTCCTCATTTGTTTCGCCCCAAAAGATCACATTGAGACTTGACGACACTAAACGTTCAGACCCATTCATCAGCTCTCTCAAGAGTTCTTCGATGTGCCCGTATTTAGATTCACTCTCAAGATCTGTGACGTTCTTTGCGCCCATGACCATCGAATGAGCGATTCTTCGAGAAAGTTCGAGTTTTTCGATTTCCTTCTTTTGATTGAGTGTTTGAATGTTCTGAGAAATCCAGAAATGAAATGAAAGCTTCGTAAGTCTATCAACCATTGAAGCAAAGGTTTCTCTCTCTGGCAGGAGATTCATCGAAACAACCCGGATCTTGTAACGGCCCTGCTCCAGATGGTTTCGATGCACTGATAAATCAGTCATAGCGAGCTGACTTGAGAGTGCAGGCGTCAACGCTTCTAAGGGATCGCGCATCAATGGCGTACCAATTTTCTCTGCACGCTCCATATTGAAGTAAGTAAATAAGAGTTCGAAACACTCCTCTTTTTTCAGCTCATGGGGTCGTAGCCCTGCAGAGGACAAGACTCTTTCTGTTTGACTGAGAAGGTTCTCGAACTTTTCTCGCTGGGTCCTCAATTGCTCAACTGGAAACCCATCGAATGCCTTTTGCTTTTCGAAAAGACCACGCTTTTTCAGAGAAAGCGCACTCGAACGCAAGAAGAAATAAATCTCCGGTACGAACAACAGACCATCTTTCATTTTCTTATCGAAAAAATCGTACCGTGCCTGAGCGATGGGCTCGTAAAGAGGCTCATCGTCTCTCATGCACTGCTTGTGTTCCTCGATCACCTCCTTGGCCGAATTCGTCAACTTATAGAAAACCTGCGCTCGTGTGTTTTCAGGTAGACCAACCAGAAAGCTCTCAACTTTCTGAGTAAAGTGATTGATTCCCTCTGGTGAAGCGCAACTAATGTCAAAGCCCGTCAGTCGGAAGCCTGCACCCAGCGATCCGTCAGTAAAAACAACGATATTTTCGTCAAAACAAAAGAATGGAACCTTATCTTGAATGTAAGCGTTCAGTTGTCCTCCTGTTTCTGGCCGGCTGCAATCCGACCTGGAGAAATAAAATATTTCAGAGCATGCAAAAGGTATCCGTCAGACTTTCCACGCTTACCCAAGTAAAGCGCGCAAAGCAGAATTCCGGGCAACCCGAAAATAAAAATAGGACCAACACTGGTACGACCGAAAAAAAGATTCATCACGGCTGCAAGGATGCCCACCGCGAAGAGATCGACGGCCTCCATGCCGCCGACCTTAAACTTCGCATCCAGTTTCCGATGAACCGTTGACCTATTCAGCACCTAGCTTGCAATCCCTTGAAGCCATCGAATGATGAGCGGTGCGAGAAATCCCACGAGTGACGCAAATCCAATGAGTACCATTCGCGATTTTGCTGAAGCATCACCTGTAGCGGCTAAAATCGCTGCATAGATTAAGCCTAAACAGCTCACAGCAGGTAGGAGAATATTTGTTAATCCGCTTGTGATTCCTCCTACTTTTACTTCAAGAGTGCTCCCGCCGCCGGGAAACTGCGCAAATGCCATATCCGGGCAAAGAGCGACGAAGACCAAGACTCCAAGAAACAAGAACCCCGCAATGCGAGAAGTTGTCACTTACTTATTCGGACTCCATCATGAGGGCCTTGCTATATGGGCCAATATCCATAATGACGGGGAAACCATCTTCTGACTTTGCATACCCGGTTCCGATCTGTGCACGGTGCGTGACTTGGCCGCCACGCTTTACCACCGTTTCCACGCGATAATTTACAGTGCCTTCGCTCACGCCCGTAGGCTTGAGGAAGACTTGTTTATCCTCTGGGAAAGTGTCGATTTTGAGACGATAGTCTCCTTGATTTTCATTAAAGAAGGCCACACCAGCCGGGAGTTTCTTTCCAGTGCTTGTGCAGATCCAGCTGAGATTAAACTTTTCTGACTTTTTATTCTCGTTATCCAAAATAAAGCTCCTATATTTATTCGAAATAAATCCCTTCAATCCCTTCACGTTGACTTAGCTATGCGGTGATACTGTCTCCCATCGTTTCGATGAGCCTGCGTTTAATTGTCAAAAGGCCCATTTCAATGAGTTTCTTAATCGAGCGCTCACCGAGGTCCATGAGGACGGCGATTTCAGCGGTTGTCTGATTTCCCCAAAAATGTCGGAGAACAGCTTCGCGCTCAAGCGAGCGAAGATTTATGACCTCTTCTCGAATTTGCGCCTTTAGATGAGCTCTGCTTTCTTCTGGCCGATACAGAGCCCATCGCCATAAAAGAAGTTCAATATCATCCACGTCATCACTTCTTTGATTCATAGTCTGAAATTCCGTAATTCTGATTTTTGAGACGGTCCGTATCCAAAAGTGAGGCGCTCGTCTTCACGAAGTCGTTGCTTGGCAAGCTTCCATTTACGAAATTCGAGATTTCGCCACTGATCTATCTCTTCCTCGTCTGGATGAAAGTTGCACTCCCAGCAAAACGAGTGTGTTGATAGACGTTCAATGGTTCTTTGGCCGCATCTCGGGCACAATCCATATCCATTCATGGTTTTTATCTCCTTTTCTTTGCAAGGCTTCAGCGCCTCACATAAGTAATAAGTGCAACCGCGTGCCAACTTTCTTGGTTGGAACTCGTAAAAAAATATCGAGAGATTTTTGGGGATTAAGTGAGAAGGTGATTCTTGCTGTGACGAAATCTCGCCAATTTCGCTAACGAAATACCGCCAGGAGCTTAGCGGTTGATGCGTGCGACGTGACGAAGGTCCGCCAGTACCAATGGCAGTGTAGTTATTCTAAGAATGAACGTAGAATTTGAGAATCCAGTTAGATACGAACGCCTAGCTTTTCGATACGGCTACGAAGTGTAGATCTTGGAATTCTAAGAGCCTTTGCGGCGTTACTAATGTTATTTTGGTTTTTGCGAAGTGCTTGACTAATAAGGGTCAACTCATAACTTTTGCAAGCGTCGAGCAAGCCCTCGCCTTTGGCGAGAACGCTTGTGTCATCAGAGAATCTGCCGGCACGTCTGCAGAGGTCTTCGCGAACCATTTCTGACGTAATCTTACCAGACTCCTTTGCCTCGGTGCACATCGAGCGAATCGAGTTGCTAAGATCGCGAATATTTCCTTCCCAGGAAAATGAAGCCAGGAGATCCATGGCTGCAGGCTCGATATCAAAGGTTCTATTTGTTTCGACAGCAGTATCCCTCAACTGTTTATAAACAATTCGTGGGATACAAGCTTTTCGTTCGGCGAGTGGCGGAACAACAAGAATTTTCCCTGAAATTCTGTACCAGAGGTCCGGGAGGAACTGTCCTTGAGCGGACAACTCGCGAACGTCGACACTAGCAGCAGTGATTAAACGAAAACGACTGGTACGTTCAATCGTATCTCCCAAACGTTGATAAACACCGTCTTGAAGAACGCGAAGAAGCTTTCCTTGAACATCTTTCGAAAGGAGATGCAGCTCATCGAGAAATAAGGTTCCGCCGTCAGCCTGTTTAATAAAGCCGTCGTGATCCTTCATTGCTCCAGTAAATGAACCTTTAACATGGCCAAAGAGTCGCGACATCGCGAGTTCTTCGAGTCCAGCGCAATTCACCGTAACAAGTTTGCCCTTTACACCGGATCTTCGGTGGATCAACTCAGCTAAGGTTGACTTACCTGTTCCAGTAGGGCCAGTCATATGAAGTGAAAGCGAAAGAAGTGATGAACTGCTCCTAATTGTGTCCAAGAGTTTAACCACCGACGGAGTCTCAGCGATGATTCCTCGTTCGAGGAGATCCTCCGATTGCGCATTTGGAGTGATTTCAAGAAGTCGAAGACGAGTTCTACGAGCTTGCTCTAAGATAGGAGCAAACGAATCCTCACAAAAAGGTTTTTCAATAAAAATTCCACCAAATGATTCAAAAATATCTTTCATGATCTTTGCTGAATCATTTGCTGTCATTAGCGCGGCTGTAACCAATGGATTTCTCTTTCTGGCAGTTTTGAAGACTGTTGTTCCAGTAACGTCAGAATTTAAATTGTAATCAGTAATCACAATGTCATAGGAGTTCGTTTGGAGAAGATCCAATGCTATTTCAGCCGAGCTCGAACCGGTGAACTCCACGACGTCGCCCAGAATGAGTCGAATTGATTCAAGGACTCCTTGGTTATTATCCACAGCGAGGAGCTTGAATTTATCGTTAGCCTTTGACATCGTTTGTTCCCTCCGTCTTTTTTACTATGCGTTCAATTCCTTTTATCGAGCATGCGATAAGCTTAACGTGCGGATCATCTGGACTCCTTGTCGAAAGAGCCCTAAAAGCAACTCGCAGTGGCGTTAGTTCATTCTTAATTTCATGCCTAAGTTCGGAATCTATGCCATTTGTTTTTGTAGATGAACGCTCCTTAGTTGGAAGAACAATAACCCGACGGGGTGTCTCCACGGGATATTGGGGCTCTTTTCTTAAGATGGCGTGCCAGTTTATCTTCACGACCTCTTCCGGGAGCTCTTGCTCACTGAAACCAGTCGACAGAGCTACTTTTGGACCGATAGTAAGGAGTGAGGAACCAAGATCTGCGCCGGTACATCCAGGCAACTTCAAGTCATAGTCTATGACAATCCATGCGACCTTTGCAGCGACTGTATTTAAAGCCGTAGCCGCTTCTTCAGCATACACCACTTGGATGGAGATCTGCTCGTGGTTTCCAAATGCTCTCCACGCATCCGCAACAGCTACTGAATCGTCAATTACAAGGATTTCGGGCGTTTCAATGTGCGGTTGATAAGCCGGCATTGGGACAGAGAGCTTAAAGGTCGTTCCGGTTTGTTTTACATTCTGAACAATTTCGAAATCTGCGTTCATTTCCTTTGCGCATTCAATCGCTGAGCGAAGTCCTAACCCAACACCATCTGTTTTTGAGCTTGGCAAAGATGTTTCTGGATTATCACGAATAGCTTGAAAGATTGCATGATTAATTCCGGGTCCGTTATCGGAAATATAAACTACAAGTCGATCAGTGCCCGCCTGAAGCTCAGTCTTATATGAAATCGTGACCGGCTTATCTCCGGAACCTGCTTCGGCTCCGTTTTTAATCAAGTTCAACAATAAACGTTTAAGAAGGGGCTCACTGATCCACAGATAAGGCGTCGTACGTCCTGGGGGAATATTGGTCTGCTTCCCAGTGATCTGAAATGCGGTTCCAATGACTTGGGCTAACAAAGTTGGAAAGTGAACAATGGTCGGGCGACCAGGATTTTCTCCACTCTTCATGGCCTGGAGATAAGACTCAATAAGATGATTAAGGTCATTAGATAATTTCGCTAAATTTAGTTTTGTGTGACTGTTGCTCGCATATTTTGCCAGCTCTTGGGCAAAGAATCTTACGTCATGAAGAAGATGCTTCGCACGGGCTGCTTCTTTTAATCGAGAGGTGGCTTCGAAAAGTTCATTTGCCTTCTGACCTAAAGAAAAAAGGGTTGAACCGACATCCAAAATTGTCTTGATTTCGGGTTGAGATTCAAGCCTAGAAAATGCTCCTGGTAAACAAAATTTACCCTCGGAAAGTTCAGGCCGGATCTGAAGAACGGATTCAATAGTGGTCCGAATGCCACTTTCACTTAAATCAGCGTCGGCCATTTGATGAACGAAATTAGGAATAAGACGAAAGTGAGAAAGGCCTTTAGCGAACTGTGCGGACGTCGAAACATTTTCGATCACACTCAAGACAAGAGATTGTCGCCCCTCTGAAGCTTTCGCGATTCCTTCGCCAGTCAGTATCGAATCGCAAAAATCTGCCGCTTCCGCATACATGATCTGATGGGGGTAAACAGTGGACTTAGAAATATCTAAAAAGTGAATTTTAGCTTTTTCTGCAGTGTCTGAGGCCTTTTTTAAGTTAAGGCTACGAGTAGAGGGGTTTGCGATCGGAGTTAGTGTTTCGGCAATATCTAGCTCTGCCAGGTAGAGCGCAGGAGATCCAGCAAGTTTAAGCTCGTGCTTTGAGAGTTCAAAAGTTCTCCTTGCTTTAGGAAGGTCATTTACAAGTGCATAGGACATTCCTCGAAAAACCAGATATTGACCACGCTCAATGGCGCTTTCTGTGGCGTGAAGTTGACTATCTGCCATCTTCCAGTGAACTTCAGCAACATCATGTTCGCCAAGTTGGTTGAAAATCATGGCTCGGTAGCCTGTATGCCGGAGCCGATAGCGAGAATCATCTCGCTCCCGAAGAGACTCATCAAGAAGCTGCGAAAAATGTTCAAAACTGGAGGGATCACAGAGCTTGAGAGCGGTTCTCGTCGCCATACCGGAATCGAAGGTTTGTATGAAAATATCTGGAGTCTTTCGCAAAGATTCCTGGCAATCGTAGTGCGCTCGGAGAGCGTCACGAGTCCGACCAACGAAGTAGTATCCCATTGCCCGAATCGCTAGCATTTCCGAATGCCAAGGTCCATCGGGCACCTTTGTTGCAATTTGAATCAGACTACGCTTTCCGGTTTCGATTTGTCCCAACATCAGATTTAGATGAGCTCGCCAGAATTTCAAACGAAGTGGGAGGTCGAAATGGCTTGGACAAAGCTCCACAAGTTCGTCAAGAGCGTCGATAGCACGTTGCGGATTAACAAACAGGTCACGGTAGCAAAGACAAAGCTTTCTTACCCAAGGAGTTGTTCCGGATTGAAGTCTCGATTCGACTTGAGAATAGACAGCGTTTCGTATGCAGTCTTCGGTCTCAAGGTAACTACGATCGTCAACCGAAAGATCACCTAACTCAATAGACAAAATATTTGCACCCCGTCTGAGCAAATACAATGCTTCCAGCGTTCTTTCCGATTTTAAAAATGAGTGGATCGGTAAAGCTAATTTCATTTTTTACTCTTCAGGAAAAAGACTTTCGCCTTCCTTCCCCAGATCTATGCCTAGGACTCTTTTGGCGGTCTTGCGATTTGGCAGAAAAAAAGTTGCCTTCATTTTAAGTAAAGGCTTCGATTGATCTTCAGCAAGAAACACTTGTCCCTCGAGATTTACCGTGCCTTTTTCCGACGTTTTCGATTTATCCTCCGTTGCAACGAAGAGATAAGTGCGACCAACGACCAAAGGTGCCATGTATTCGACAGAGGAATGTGTGGTGAGGCCTGCGCGTCCGTAATGCGACATTACGTACCAGCCCATAAGACCATCCAAGATGGTGAAAGCCACCCCGCCGTGAGCTATCCCAGGAAATCCAGATTGCTCCCGATCGACGGTCATCTTAACCGAGAGTCGTCCGGGCTGGATAGTAGGTGTAAGTCGAAACCCTCGTGGATTATCGGGAGAAGACCAAAAGCAGCCATAATTTGGAAGCTTTCTCCACCTTTCTCTTAGCTCAAGAAGATCAAGAAGCAATTCAGGCGTGGCATTCATTTAATACCCCCTTTGTTGCTCTATTGAAGTAGAAGTCAAAGCGGTTAAGCATTTTCGATACGAACTCCCGATCGCCTTCATATGGTTTAAAAAAACTTGCTAGTCCTACCTTCAGGAATGCCCTATGTTTTCGTAATGTCTTCATGGATTGACGACGTTCAATCTCGGCAGCTTCGCTCCAAACATCTTTAATGAGTTTTGCGCCTGAGAAAACATGATTCACTTCATCTTTGAGAACACGGTTAAATGCTTTGGTAATCTCTGATGCCCATTGTGGATCATCGATCAGTTCTTTTGAGTGCGTTGAGATGAATCCGAGAAACGCCAATGCCGACGGTTCGAAAACCAAGTGAACACTAACCAATCTTTCAAGGATTGAGGCGTTCGAACTAAAATAGCAGCCTTCGTAAACTTTCTTTGCTTGATCGGTGATCGACGCTGGACCACGAACGATGGACATCGCGAGTTTGGAGTGCTCAATTTCTTCATTAGCAAGACGCTCGTAAGTTTTCTGTAGTTTGGAATGACCGGAATCTCTGAACTGCGTTGCGATTTTTAAACACTCATTAGCAGCTGCTGCCTCCGCAGCCGCCAAACTTTTAAATAGAGCATTCCAAGAAGTAGATTTCCCAATGAGCTTCTTTTGATCTTTATTTGTATTCACAGGGCGACCTCTTTCTGGCCAGTGGTGTTTTACCGACTCGGAAGGCTCTTGAGCAACTTCGAGGCCAGATGCAGATGCAAAGCTGATTTGATCTATGCCTCTGAAATCAAAACAAAAACCGGATGCACTTATAAATGATTTTTTGCTTTGCGTCAATAACAGTGGCGAGATCTCGTCACCTAAGAGTAGAATTAATTAAATAATTTCTATTTATTTTAATAACTTACATTCAGAAAGAAAAAATGGTCAAAATTAGCCAAGAGTGGCGAAACCTCGTCACCAATACGAAGTTTTACTTTTCAATTCTAGTTTATTTCCGCATAAGTGCTGAACACTTAGTGAAAAAGGAGAGAACTTGAAAACTTTTCATTTAATATTCTTAGGATTGTCGCTGGGATTTATTTCAAAATCGCATGCAGCATTTGATCCCTTGGAATACCACCCGGCCAGCCCACCGGAGTTTAAAGGCGTACTTGCTCCCAATACGGAGCTCACAAAAACACATCTGCTTGGCGCCAACTTACTTCAAGGCCCTGAAGGGCTTGCCATCGATCAAGGCGGTTTCATTTACACTGGCACCCGTGAGGGGAACATTTATAGAATTGATCCGAATAAGGACTCCGGATCAGGCGGTATCATAAAAATTGGCAATACCGGGGGTCGACCTTTGGGGATTGTGGTTCATCCAAATGGTCGACTAATCATTGCCGATATGACTCGCGGCTTACTCGCGATGGACATGCAAGGAAATGTCGAGATCTTGACCGATTCTGCAGATGGGCGCCGTTTTGGAATGTTAGACGACGTTGATGTGGCCAGGGATGGCAAGGTTTATTTTTCAGAGGCGACATTCAAGTATGGCTTAGAAAACTTTCAGCTCGATGTTTTAGAGAATCGTCCTAATGGGCGTCTTCTGGTTTATGACCCCCAAACCCATTTGACAACTACGCTTATGAAAGAACTTTATTTTGGCAATGGCGTGGCTCTTTCTAAAAACGAAGATTTTGTCTTAGTCGCAGAAAGTTCTCGCTATCGGATTTCCAGGTATTGGCTAAAAGGAAAAAATAGAGGAAAGTCTGACATCTTCTCCAATAATCTCCCAGGATTTCCCGATAACCTTTCTCGCTCTGATGATGGTCATTTTTGGGTAGCCATAGCGTCACCGCGTGACACTCTTATTGATTTTCTGCACGGTTACCCGACGCTTAAAAAATTAATTGCTAAACTACCAAAATCAGTTTGGGCGAAACAAAAAAAATACGGACTAGTCTTGAAGGTTAATGAAAATGGCAATATAGAAAAAAGTTTTCATGACGCTAAAGCCACTGTCGTCTATGGAATTACGGCCGTAGAGCAATTTGGTAAAACTCTATTCTTTGGAACTTACGAAGGAAGTGGGGTTGGTCGCCTGAATTTGCAATAGAACAAAACTCGACCAGGAACCCTGAACCTAAATTTCGGCTAGGAGGGTAGCAAAATTTTATGATGTTTTTCCGAGATCATTGCCAGCTTCGGCGAAATTGATATTATTATGAAAAGAGATAATAATACCTACACCGCTAACGCTTGAGCAGCTTTCCTACTCATCGAATCCCAAGCCGGAGAGTGTTTAACTGATGGGCAGACTTTTAGACGATTGCAAACGATCCATCTTCGCTGCAAGAATGGTCACGTTTGGCAGACCCCGCCAGCAAATTTGTTTTTAGGTAAATGGTGTTCTGTATGTGAGCGAGAGATTCAGGCTGCTATGCGACTGGCTGAAATTCATCAAATCGCACTCGCACATGAGGGAAAATGTCTTTCGGATCATTACTTTCGTAGCAATTTAAAACTCAAGTTTAAGTGTAAAAAGGGGCATGTCTGGAAAGCATCCTCGGCTAATATTAAAAAAGGCACATGGTGTCGCAAATGTTATATTTTGAACCAGCGTCTCACGATTAAGGATATGGTCGAGCTAGCTAAAAAGAGGCATTGGAAATGTTTATCTACAAATTACCATGACGCAAATTCTAATCTTTTATGGGAATGTAGTTTTGGGCATCGCTGGGAAGCTAAACCAGCTAATATCACTGGAAACAACTCGGGCTGTCCACACTGCGCGGGACAGGTATTAACGATTGAGGATATGCATGATTTCGCTCGCCGAAACAAAGGGAAATGCATTTCAAGTCGGTATGTCAATTCAAAGAGTAAACTCAAATGGGAATGTCAATATGGCCACCGTTTTGAAATGATACCGAATGGGGTTCAGCAAGGGCGCTGGTGCACCGTTTGTGCCCATAAGATCCCAATAACAATTAAAGATATGCGGAATCTTGCGCGAGATCGCAAAGGAACCTGTCTCTCAAGCAAATACGGTGGTGATGCAAAAAAACTACGCTGGCGCTGCAAACAAGGTCATCTTTTTTGGATGACCCCGAATGGCGTAAAACAGAATCACTGGTGCCGGCTTTGTTACAATGAACGAGTTCGTTTACGTCATCGGAGAAACCGTGTTTTGATAAAGAAGTAATATTAAAGGTTTCTATTGAAAATGACTCGCGGTGAATTCTCAGACATGAAGTCAATCACAACCATTTGGAAAATATCGAAGAGTATCTCCATACATTTAATCTAACCAAAAATTATGATTTTTAATACCGGTCTAAGAATATAATTCCAAGGTCTAGATGTCGGAACACTATATAGATCAAAAATTGGTGCTGTCGAAGCAGCGCTTCGGCTAAACGGCTGAACCAAATGGGCCATTAATGATGTTGAAGTGTGGTTGCGAGATTTTTTAGGATTGATTTGACTTTTGAATGAGAAATTTCTCCATCCAGATGATCAACAATAAATTCAATGAGCTGCTCTTGATTCTTGTAGTGGTGGATCTGGAGAATGGCATCAAACACGCGGTCGATTAATTTTTGATCGGATGAATTGAATTTTGATACTGCAACATCAAGCTGGCTACGGTCTTCTCTTTCATGAAGTACGTCTTCCGGTGATTGAGGGCCAGCACCAAAAAAAACCACATTTCTCCTTTCGCCATCGACTTGAATGTTCTCGACATGAGTATTAATTATTGGAAGTTGTGAAGTATATGGGCGAGACTTTAATCTGATCGCATTCGGATCAAATCCAGCTTCCCAAAGAGCCTTGTCCCACGATCCGAACACATTCCGAGCCGCATCCATTACGCTTGCACCGCTGATTACGCTTCCAATGTGTTGCTCAAGAAGAAATTTAAGTTGATTTGAGTTTGAAAGAATCGCGCTTGGATTCATTGCAACTTGGTTTCTGTTGAAGAGCCGAATTATCTTTACAAGGAAACTTGCGTTATTTTCACAAGGATTGCCAGTTCGACGCACCTCACTTAACCAAAGACCAGAGAATTTGAGGGTCGCATCCCAAGAGCCACACTTTTGGTTTCCAAGGCGATAAAGACTTGAGCCGCTTGAATGTTGTCCTGTGCAGTCGAAAATTACAGACGTAGTCTCTGGCGTTCGATCACGAGCGAAACTAGATGAGTTAATTGGAATTTTGCTGTCATGCAATATTCTGAGTATTCGACCGATCGAACGTTTGTTCCAGAAAAAATCTCTTTGTCGAATGTTGACTGGGTTTATTCCTGCCTCACGCAATGCTCGATCCCATGAACCAAATCGAGTGGAAGCCCCCATGTAAAGACTTCTTCCGACTCGCCCCTTACCAATCTGATCCTTAATAATTTCCTTTGTTCTTCTACTGTAGTCGCCACCAAGCCCAGAGGCGTGAAGCGGAATCCCTGCCTTTTGAAGAGAAAGAATTGATTTAACGATTTTCTTTTTTGTCCAAAATGGCTTTTCCTTTATGTCTTCTGGGTTAATGCCAGACTTTTTGAGGGCAACATCCCAAGAGCCAAAATATCTTCTCGCAGCATCATGGAGGCTGGAGCCAGTGGTTAACTTGCCAGTTGTTTCCAATAGAACTTTAGATGTGGTTCGCTTTCTATCACGCCAGATACTTTTCACCGTCAATGGGTGGCCACGTTGGCGCAATAGTTGAATAGAACCTGTGATTTTAGTCTTGTTCCAGAATTTATTGTACGAGCTTCGTGGAACTTCAATTGAACATGCAAGTAATGCTGATTTCCATGATCCAAATGTCCGACAAGCAACAAAATGTAGAAGTTTTCGCGACGTGGGTTTACCAATAAATGCGGATAGAAACACATCTGGCTGTGGAGTTCTATTTGTGCCCATCGACCTTAAGCTAAGGTCAGACTTGCTATGGCTAAGGCCACAGATTGCTTGCTTGATTAGATCAGGAGTCCAGCCTGAGAGACTCTCTCCATGAAGGAAGGGGAATCTGGTGATATGTTTGACTCGAGTTCCATTAAATCCCTTAGACGAATGCAAATCTTGAATATCTATCGATTTGCTTAAAATTTGCATGTTCATCTCCCGGGCATTCTTCTCTCCGATCTTAATAGCCTCCTAATTGAATCTCCCTTTGCGCACTTCCTGGCATAGCAATACTGACATAGCAATACGAAAACCAATTTGGATGCAACTATTCGAAAGTATTTTGCTGCAACCGGAGGTGACTGGTGATCAAAATACAATAGGGTTATTTTTTATGGAGTAAAAATATAAATGCAATGCCCGCAAAAATTAATAAAAACCCAAGAATAAACGCTATTATGTAAATATTTTTCTTTATTATCTCAGGAGCAGGTTGAACTTGATCATGTTTTTTTATGATTCCAGATTTTTCAAGTAATAATTTAGTTGAAAAAATGAAACCAAAGGAAAAAACGAGAAGCAGTAAATTCTTAATTAATGTGTCCATAATCACCTAGCTATACAAACGCCACCTGTATCATAAACAAAACAACCTGCTTCATCCGCATGCGGAATACCCGAAGGATTTAAAGAGCCGTAAGCAGGAGAAAAACCTAAAGCTTGTCCAAAGGCAGATGACGTAATTTGTTTTCCGAATGCTGTTAAATACTTCCCAAAAAGCAAATTTGTAGCTCCCGCAGTTGCTAGACCTGAAAGAGAAGTAAGCGCACCAGTTTTAAAGGCTTGGTCCCAATCCACTTCTCCGGTAAACATCCACTGGTTTAACCAATTGTTAATGAAACCTGTTACAAAGTTTCCAACAAATCCCAGCCAAAATCCACCGAATGGCGGACGCCGCATTCAATCCGCCTATAACAGCTCCAACAAACGTACTTCCAATGATTGACCAGACACTCGCAGCAGGAACTTTTAAAGCCTCGCTTAGATTTTGGAGCGCTCCGAAAAGGGCAAAAGCTCCAATGACCCACCAAATAAATTTTCCAGTTGGATCAGTAAGATTTTGAGGGTTGTTTGTGAACACTACAATCTTCATATTTGGTGATTCCGTGGTTAGCGGATAGTCATGAAAGCTCAGCACACCTTCAACAAAATTAGTGGTGCTATTATTTTAGGAATTTACCAAATCTTAACAGAAAATATTACGACTCCGTGCTAGAGAAGCAATAGAATATGAAAAATCTCTCGTTCTTAGATCGCTACCTGACCCTTTGGATTTTCCTCGCCATGGCGTTTGGAGTCTTTCTCGGTCGTTTCGCACCCAGCCTCGCTCAAACGATCGAAACCATGAGTTACGGCTCGACTTCTGTTCCCATTGCCACCGGTCTCATCTTGATGATGTATCCACCACTGGCCAAGGTCAAATACGAGGAGCTTGGAAAAGTCTTTCGCGACAAGAAAATTCTAGCTCTCTCTCTGATTCAAAACTGGATCATTGGTCCGCTTCTTATGTTCTTTCTGGCGATTATCTTTTTACCCTCACACCCCGACTACATGATTGGACTGATCCTCATCGGACTCGCCCGCTGTATTGCGATGGTCATTGTTTGGAACCAACTGGCTAAGGGAAGTTCAGAGTATTGCGCAGGTCTTGTGGCATTTAATTCCATTTTTCAAATCCTGTTCTTTCCTTTTTATTCTTATTTATTCATTACTGTTCTACCTAGATTTTTTGGAGTTCAAGGCATTGAAGTTCACATCACGATGCTCGAGATCGTAAAAGCAGTATTTACTTATCTAGGCGTTCCGTTCATCGCAGGCTTCTTGACACGGACATGGCTTCGTCAAGCGAAAGGAAACGATTGGTATGAGCAAAAGTTCTTGCCCAGAATTTCTTCGATTACGTTAATCGCGCTTTTATTGACGATAGTTTTGATGTTCTCGCTTAAGGGTGACCGGATTCTTGAAGTCCCGTTCGACGTCTTTAGAATCGCGGTCCCTTTGAGTTTGTATTTTCTCATTATGTTTTTCACATCGTTTTGGCTCAGTCGGCGAACACGCGTAGATTACGAACGAACGGTCACTCTGTCTTTCACGGCTTCCTCCAATAACTTTGAACTTGCCATTGCCGTTGCGATTGCCACTTTTGGAATCGATCACGGTGCTTCATTCGCTACGGTGGTTGGGCCTTTAATCGAAGTGCCGGTCTTAATCGCCCTCGTTAACGTCGCACTTTGGGCAAAAAACCGTTACTTTAAGCTTCAGGATTTGCAGCAGGAAGCCACATGAACATTCTATTTATGTGTGTTGCAAACTCTGCGCGAAGCCAAATGGCTGAAGGCCTGGCAAAAAAGATTTTCGGTCATCTGGTCTGGGTTGAAAGTGCGGGGTCCGAACCTAAGACGGTCAATCCCGTAGCCATTGAGGCCATGAAAGAAATCGGGATCGATATTTCAAAACACCGTTCAAAAACCCACGACCAAATCTCACCCAAGTTTATTGTGAACTTAAATTACATCATTACACTTTGTGCTGAAGAAGTTTGCCCGATGATGGTCGCCCCTCATGCTAAGCGACTTCATTGGGCCTTTCCGGATCCAGCCAAACCGCTGCTTACAAGTGAAGACCAACTCAAAGCTTTCCGAGAAGTTCGAGATGGAATTAAATCTAAAATCGAACACTTCGCAAAAAAAACTGGACCCAGGCAACAATAGAAAGGGGCTATCGTTTGATTAAATATTGACCCTGAGCGATCGCGTTATTCATTGTCAGAAAGGTAATTCCAAAGGTTGCAAGTGTAAGACATGTGATTGCGCAAAAAGTGGCAAATGCGACGACAAAACATGTAATCAGGAAGCCAAGAAGTAACTCCTTGCTCATGAGGTAAGAGATACTCAACAGTGTCTCTTACCCAAACTTTTACTCGCACGAGCAACCATGGATGTCCCCTTTCCTTGCGGCATTTATGGTTTCAATCCCTTCCTTGCCAATCAAATAGCTCAATAGGATTGCGGCGACTGAATCAACCCACCAAATTGTCGGCGCCATCAAGTAAGCCAAGCTCCCAAGGAATAAGATGACCGACAACTTAATGCATACCAATGAACAGGCAGCATCCTTTAGGATCGTGGAACTACTGAGCGCTTGCCCTAATTTCCGTTTTCCGTCCCACAGAAAAAACATAAAACTTAAACTAAAAAGCGAGATGATCAAGCCAGGCAGCGTGGTTTTTGGATGAGACCTCTGTGTTAACTGAAGAACAGATGCAGCAAAAGTTCCAATTCCTAAAATTAAGAATAGAACTCCAATTCCAAGCGTCGCCTTGCGTTCCCGCTCAATTGATAGATTTGACCGCGCTACTATTTCTACACGTAGACGCCAAAGAACAATACTTGCCGAAGTTACCTCAATAAAACTATCTACTCCAAACCCGAGAAGGCTCATTGAACTTTCGCTAATGCCGAAAGCGACCGAGATAATGCCTTCGATCAAGTTATAAGTAATAGTAAACCACGAAAGAAGAAAAGCGCGTTTAGTCAGAACATTAACTGATATAAAAGTGTGTTCTACTTTCTTAGTCATTCGGCGCCACCCGAAGTTCAATTATCTTACTAAAATTGTGCATGTCCCTGATGTGCAAACGCTGAGGCCTGAAACGAAAAGATAGCTAATAATACCGGCCTGTGAAACGCAAGTGGAGCACTAAAATTTTTCATGATATTTCCTTAAATTGAAGATTAAAATGACTTCTTTGCTTCCAGAGGTAAAAAATCACGGGATAAATCAAAAGCTCCAAAAGGAACGATGTAAAAAGTCCACCGATCATTGGAGCTGCGATTCTTTTCATCACATCTGCGCCCGCGCCGATGGACCACATAATGGGAATAAGGCCCATAAAAAGAGCGGCTACGGTCATGAGCTTAGGCCTAACGCGATGAACAGCGCCTTCGACCACCGCGCTCTTAAGATCGGATAGGGTTTTCATCTTGTCCCTTTTTACGTAATCATCGAAAGCAAGATCCAGATACATGAGCATAAAAACACCCGTTTCAGCATCTAGGCCAAGAAGGGCGATCATTCCGACCCAAGCCGCGATGGATAAGTTGTAGTCAAGAAAAACTAAGATCCAGACAGCTCCGATGAGTGAGAAGGGAACTGCCAAGAGCACGATGGATGTTTTAACCCAGGACTTTGTATTGAAAAAAAGCAGGAAGATAATGAGAAGAAGCGTAATGGGGATTACAAATTTCAATCGCTGCTTCACACGCTGCATGTTCTCAAACTGCCCACTCCAATTTATTAAGTACCCGCTGGGAACTGAGACCTTCTTTTCAATAAGAGACTTTGCTCGTTCGACATAAGTCCCGACGTCGATTTGTGAAGGATCAATATCCACGTAAACATAACCCACGAGTTGCGCATTCTCATCGCGGATCATCGAAGGGCCATCTTTAAAATGAATTTTAGCTATTTCACTTAGAGGAATCTGTGCGCCTGTTGGAGTGGTAATCAGAACTCGCTTGAGCGCACTCTCATCTTGCCTAAAAATGGGAGCAAAACGAATCTGAATGGGATAGCGTTCTCTGCCGGCTAAAATTTGTGAGACGTTTTCTCCTCCCACAGCAATCATCGCTTGGTCTTGTGCAGCTTTAAGAGAGAGCCCATAGATTTTAAGTTTTTCTCGATCAAAATCGATATCTAAAAAATATCCGCCCGCAATTCTTTCAGCAACAACGGTTCTTGTTCCTTCAAGCGTTTTGAGTTCTCGCTCAATGTTTTGTCCTATAGATTGAATTGTCTTTAAGTCGGGGCCAAAAATTTTAATCCCAATGGGACTTCTAATTCCGGTTGAGAGCATATCAATCCGGTTTTTAATCGGCATGGTCCAGATGTTTGGCATCCCGAGGAAACTGAGTTTCTGATTCATCTCATCAACCAACCGCTCCTCACTGATGGTTTCAGGCCAGATCCGCTGAAAGGGACCTTTCAAAATCTCAGGTAAAAATGAGTACCAACGATTTTCCTTTCTCCATTCCGATTTCGGTTTTAAAACGATGGTGGTTTCCACCATGCTTAGAGGTGCTGTATCGGTTGAGGTTTCGGCACGTCCTGCTTTTCCAAAAACCGTAGCTACTTCAGGAAACGACTTAATGATCTGGTCTTGAACGGTCAAAACACGCTGCGCTTCTGTCACAGAAATTCCAGGAAGTGCCGTTGGCATATAGAGAAGACTTCCCTCATGGAGAGTGGGCATAAATTCTGAACCAAGCATCCAAAACCCAGGAAAAATAGAGAGTGTTCCAGCTAGTGCAAGAGCAAGAGTCGTTTTCTTATGCTTAAGCACCCAATCAAGAACAGGCTCGTAAATTTGAAAAAGCCTACGGCTGATGGGATGCTTATGCTCTGAGTAATAGGTGCCCACTAAAACTGCGTTTCCAATTCTATTGAGCCACGGACTTTTTGTATGAAAAGGTTCACTCCTTGCGAAAAGCATTCTCATGGCCGGATCAAGAGTGATGGCAAGGAGAGCTGCAATCGCCAT
>FRDC01004290.1_pt1 | contig 44680 bp, 68 predicted proteins | sample 1106171 | NCBI WGS metagenome assembly FRDC01 (sample SAMEA3930566, study PRJEB13176) | freshwater metagenome | biome: Drinking water system; feature: drinking water; material: water | place: Singapore | collected 2014-12-20 | reverse complement strand
GTCGTGAAGCGCGCGGCGCAGGGCGGCGCCATGGGCGGCGCGGCGTCCGTCGCCACCGAGCTCGCGGAGACCGGCGAGCTCCCGACCCTCGAGCGCGGCCTCGCCAGCGTTGCCCTCGGCGCCGTCGTCGGTGGCGTCGGCGGCGACATCGAGGCGTCGGTCAGCAGCCGTATGGGCCGCGCCGTCGAGCAGGCCGCGACCCCGCCGCCCGTCGTCGACGGGGTGCCGATCGTCAACTCGTCTGGCGATCCGCGCGTCGAGGCCCTACTCCTCGACATGGCGATGGGCCGGAAGCTCGACCCGATCGAGTCAGGCGTCGTGCGCCAGGCGTTCCCGGGCATGGACGACACCAAGATCAAGTTCGAGGCCGTCCGCGTCCGCGAGACGCACGCGCCCGAGCTCGTCGGCCCCCCACCACCCCGCCCCCCGGAACAGCTCGCCCTGTTCACCGACGACGGCCGCGTCACCCCCGACGGCATCGCCAACGTCATGCGGGAAACGTCGACGAGCGCCACCAACGACGTCATCAAGCTCGACGTGCAGCGCCAGCTCCTCCAGACCGCCCGCGCCCTCGACGCGAGCGACGCGGCCAAGGAGGGCCAGCGGTTCTTCCGCCAGCTCGGCGAGATTCTCCACAAGGGCGAGATCGACGCGCCGGGCCTCGTCCGCGTCCTCGCGCGCTCCAACCGCACGCTCAAGGAGTTCCTCGACTCGGACTGGTACCGCAGCCAGTCCGAAGCCGGCCGCGTCCTCAACCGCCTCTCGCAGATGAAGAAGATGCTGGCCGCCGCGGCGGCGAAGGATCCCGAGACCGACAAGGTGCTCGCGGGGCTCACCGAGGTCGCCGACGCCGGGTGGTTCTCGAAGGCCGTCCGTCTCCTCCGCTGGCAGGACGACCGCGGTCGAATCCAGATGATCGGCCAGTTCGTCACCGGACTCCGCAACGCGGTGACGGGCGTCCCGACCTACGGGTCCGACATGGTCGCAGGGGCGCTCGCCAACGCGATGCCGGCGGCGTGGGGTGGGGGGCGGACCGACCCATGGGCGCATCTCATGGCGCTCGGCTCGGCGCTCAAGCCGGGCCAGACGAAGATGATCAAGGAGGCCCTGGCAAACAACCCGATCATCGAGCACCGCCTGCTCGGCACCAACATGACCGAGGCCGTCAGCAACAACAAGCTGATCCTCGGCGAGGTCGCCGGCGCGACGATGGATCGCTTCGAGGGTGCTCTCACCTGGTTCGGCCGGCAGTTCGAGTCGTACTTCCGCCGCGCGAAGTTCCAGGCCGTCGTCAACCCGGAGCTCGCCAAGCTCGGGAAGACGTACAACGCGGCGACCGAGTGGAACCTGGGGAACATCCGAGCCGAGGTCCAGGCCCTCCCCGACTGGGCACGCCAGCGCGTCGCCCGCGACCTCGAGCCGATCTTCGACCGCGGCGTGCGCGGCGCGCTCGAGGTCGTGTTCCAGTCCGACCCGCGCTCCAAGATCGGCGAGCAGCTCCTCGACTCGTTCATCGCCATGCGGCCGGTCACGACCGCCGTCCACGCCTACCCCCGCTACTTCCAGTCAGCATTCAATTTCATGCTCGACTACAGCCCCTTCGGCGCCACCCGCCTCCTGGGGAAGAACTACCGGGCCGAGCGCGGCGCGGAGATCGCCGGCCGCGCCCTCGTCGGCACCGGCATCCTCTCCGCGGCCATGGCGCTACGCTTCTCCCCCGCCGCCGGCGAGAAGTGGTACGAGGTCAAGACCGACGACGACAAGCGCGTCGACCTCCGCGGCCTCCTCGGCCCCTACCTCGGCCCGCTCTTCGTCGCCGAACTGATCAAGCAGAAGGTCGAGGGCACCGACACCCTCACGTCCGAGGACTGGCTCCAGGGCATCTCGGGCGTCAACCGCACTCCGACCATCATCAAGGCCGCGACCGACACCTTCTCGGCCGCGGGTGGCGGCAACTTCGAGCGTACCAAGAAGGCCGTCCAGCGCATGGTCGGCGAGTACGTCGGCCGGTACACGATCCCCCTCCGCACGCTCAAGGACATCCTCGCCGGCGCCGGCTACGAGAGCGAGGGCGCGTTCTACGATCCGGCCGAGCCCCTGGAGATCGGCGGCACCGAGACGACCGCCTTCAACCCGACGATCCAGAACATCCCGTTCCTCGGCGCCCACCTGGATCGGCCGACGTCCGTCGAGCCCGCCACCGGCAAGGAGCGCCACGCCGAAGCCCCGCTCCAGCGCCAGTTCACGGCCGTCGTCGAAGAGACCCGCTCGCCACTCCAGAACGAGCTCGACCGCCTCGGCTACGACAAGAAGGAGCTCCTGCCGCGGACGGGCATCGCCAAGCTCGATCGCGAGCTCTCCCGCCGCTTCGGCGCCGTCGTCGAGTTCGCCGCGCCGAACCTGATCAACTCCCCGGAGTACCAGGCCGCCAACGCGAACCTCCAGAAGCTCCTCCTCTCCCGCCTCTTCGTCCGCGCCCGCGAGGCCGCCCGCAACCACCTGGAGAAGAGCAACCCCGACCTCGGCGCCGTCCGTAAGCTCGGCGACAAATACAACCAGAAGGAGCGCGCCGTCCTCAAGGACTACGGCGTCGACATCGCCGAGGCCGCCCGCCGCCTCACCAGGTACGCGCCCGAAGCGCGTGAAAGGCCCACCCCATGAACCTCGCTATCGACCTCTCAAACATCCTCCAGGCCGTCACGATTGCGGTCCTCCTCGGCTTCGGGAAGTTCCTGATCGCCCAAGTCCGCGCGATGACCGCGCTCGAAACCGCGTTCAAGGCGCACACCGAGCAGGACGCCAAGAACTTCGACGAGCTCAAGGCCGACGTGCGGGCCGCGGCGGGCTGGCGGTGAGTCTCCCCTACGACATCCCCACGCCGCTCGATCTCGACGTCGTACAACTTCCACACGGGGGCGCCGGCATCTGCATCGCCATGGAAGGCGAGGACGAGCTGGTGATCCTTCTACCCCGCGAGCACGCCCTCACGCTGATCGACGCGCTCGTGGACTGTCTGGAGATCCCATGAACCTACTCCTCCTCAAGTCCGAGCTCGTCCGCGACGAAGGCGTGCGCCTCAAGCCCTACCGCTGCACGGCCGGCAAGCTGACCATCGGCGTCGGCCGCAACCTCGAGGACCGCGGCATCACGACCCGTGAGGCGCAGATGCTCCTGGAGAACGACATCGCTGACGTGGTGCTCGAGCTCCGCGCCGCGATCCCGTGGATCGACGAGCTCTCCGACGCCCGCCAGCGCGTCCTCGTGAACATGGGCTTCAACCTGGGCGTACCCGGGCTGCTCAAGTTCAAGAACACGCTAGCGATGATCCGCAACCACCAGTACGTCGAGGCGTCGAAGGCGATGCTCGACAGCAAGTGGGCGAAGCAGGTGGGCGACCGCGCCACGCGACTCGCCAAGATGATGAAGGACGGCTGACATGCTGGGCATCCCCGAAGCCGTCACCGCGGTCGTCTCCCAGGTCATCGGCCCGATCCTGAACCGCGTTCTCCCGCGCGAGAAGATGGGCGAGGCCGAGGCGGCCAAGCTCGAGCTCGAGATCCAGACCGCGCTCATGAACGCGGACTGGCAGCAGGTGCAGGCCCAGCTCGCGATCAATCTCGAGGAGGCGAAACACGAGAGCCTCTTCGTAGCAGGCTGGCGGCCGTTCATCGGCTGGGTCTGCGGCTCCGCGTTCGCCTATCACTTCGTGATCCAGTCGTTCCTGATCTTCCTGGTGAAGGCCGCCGGCGTCGACCTCCCGGAGCTCCCCGAGCTCGACACGGGGACGCTCATGGCCGTCACGACCGGCCTGCTGGGCCTCGGCGCCCTCCGCACCTACGAGAAGGTCCAAGGCGCCACGCCGATGCTCCCGAGCCCCCTGCGGCGCGGCTGATCGTAAGTTCCATGGCCGGCTGAATGTCACTCTGGATCTTGAAGTGGATTCTGGTATTGTACTGCCTCCCACGGAGAGGGACGCGTAAGCCACGGACGACTGCGAGGGGGAGCGGGGGCCAGGGAAGGCCCCTGCCCCTCGCCCCTTAGACGTTGCGCGATTGACGCATCACGCGCGGCTGCGGTAGCACGACTGCGCCACGGGGACCGAAGCGGTTTTCAAGACCGCTCGCTTAAACCACTCGCGCACCCCTCCGAGTGTGTCACCCGCGGCACAGGAGGTGCATATGACCATCCACGCCGCGCTGAACCTCGTTCTGCTCGACTACCGAGTGAAGGGCAAGCGTTCACTTCCTGACGCTGCGGCACGCGTTCGCCACTTGAAGCGGTTGCTCAAGGACGGCGAGCTCGCCCGCGTCACCTGCCAGAAGCTCCTCGTGTACGCCTCGGCTCGCCAGGAGGAACGCGTACAGGGCGCGACCATCAACCGCGAGATCGCGATGCTCCGTCGCGCGTGTACCCTGGCGAAGATCGCCTGGCCGGTACCCGAGTGGGAGAAGCTTCCCGAGAGCGAGCCCCGGCAGGGGCGGATCGACGGCGAGCAGTACCGCAACCTGGTGGGCGAGCTCGCGCCGTGGCACGCCCAGGTCGCCCGGTTCCTGTACTACACCGGCTGGCGCGTGAACGAGGCCCTCGGTCTCACCTGGCGAGACGTCGACCTCGAGGCCGGGACGCTCCGTCTGCCCGCGCGCCTCTCCAAGAACAAGACGGCGCGGACGATCCCGATCATCCCGCAGCTACGCGCGGTCCTGGAGGCGCAGGCCGAGACGACGCGGTCGGAGTTCGTGTTCCACTACGCGGACGGCCGGGCGATCTCGTACTTCGGGTTCTACCACGCCTTCTGTGCCGCCCGAACGCGGGCCGGCGTGAAGCGCGCAATCCCCCACGACTTCCGACGGACCGCGGCGACGAAGCTGGTGAAGGAGGCCAAGGTGGACCGACGGACGGCCATGCGGATGACCGGCCACCTGACCGAGAGCGCGTTCGTCCGCTACGAGATCGAGGACGACGCCGAGCTCCGCGCCGCCGCGGCCAAGTTCTCGAAGGTCGTGGCCTAGACTGCGCGCGGCACGAGCCGATCGACCAGGTAGCCGATCAGCAAAGCGTCAACCTCGCGCTCCCCGTGGTTCGAGATCTGGACGATGTTGTAATCGTCGGCCCACTCGGCGACCGCCCGCCGGATGGATTCGCGACGATCCTCCGGAGGCTGCGTCACCGCGAGATGGACCGTCTCGACAGGCCGTTCGTGCGGAAGATCGAGGAAGCAGGCCGTACAACTCTCGTTGTGTCCGGTCTGTTGCAGACGCTCGTCGTAGTCCATCACTCGCAGTCCAAGGCACCCGGCGGGTACGGGTTGAGGCTGGGCCGGCAGCGTATGGGGGTGGGGCGGCGGGGTGGCGCGACGACCACCGGAGGACGGTAGACGGACGCCGCGCCGGCCCCCGCCGCGAAGTTGCGTGCATCCCGCGCCGAGCAGGCGCAGGCTGCACACGCCATAGCAATCAGGAGAGCTCGCATCTCCCAATCCTACCTGGCGTTCGGGGGACTGAAAATCGCCGCAATCGCCAAGGCGAACAACGCAGCAGCGATCACCGCGTCACTCATTCGAGCTCCTCCGGCCCACCTTCATCCGGCCACACCCTGGCTGGCCAGCCAAGCGCCTGCTCCAAGTACGCAACTGTTTTGCGCGCATGATAGTCGATCATCCCGCGCTTCCAGTCGTCAATCACGGCTTGCATGCACATTCGCGCCGCGTACTCCACAACCAGCCGAGGCAACACGACGGGATTCACTTGGCGACCCACCGGCGGAACATGGTGACCTGCTCCAGGCCGAGGCGCGCGGCGATCGGCCGGGCGGCCGGCATCGTGACGTGGAATACGTCGTCGGCACCGAACCGTTCCTTCGCCGCGAGCCGCAGGTACTCTACCAGCGGTTCGCCAAGGTGCTGCCCACGGACGCGCGGGACCGCCGCGCCGGCGACGCCCGACACGATCCCGTTGGCCCGGATCAACTGGGCCGTCCGGACCGGCCGGTCCTCCGCGTCGTAGACGACCGCGGCGAGCGTGTCCGGTCCCACCAGGCTCGCGACGTCGGCGTAGAACATCGCCGCGCACCCCCGCGGCCAGTCGTAGCTCTCCCGGTAGGCGAGGTCCTGCACGTAGGCGAAGTCCTCGGCCCCCTGGCGATCGACGACCTCCCGCAGCGTGAACCACTCCGGGAGCTCGGCCAGGCCCATCGAGCCGCGGAACGACACGCCGTCCTGGAGCAGCTTCGTCTTGCCCGGCACGTAGCCGGTCGGGATGAAGTGGCCGGGCAGATCGTACCCGGGCTTCCACCCGTTCTCCTCGAGTGTCGCCTCGAGCTTCGCGTGCAGGCCGGGGCACGTCTCGAGCATCACCGACTTCGGCTTGATGTCGAGGCCGCTGATGAACCGCTCCACCTGCGCGATGGCGGCGTCGGGGTGCCGCGCGACGAGGAGCGTCTGCCGGCGGTTGAACGCCTGCCACAGGTAGCCGTTCCACCCGGGCATGGTCGCCAGCGACCCGTGCCACGCATGCGAGTAGATGAAGCTCTGCACGCCGATCCAGTGGGCGTGCAAGAGGGACTCACGCACGTCGCCCGGCGAAGAAGTGTTCAGCGTTGGATCCAGCAACGGCGGGCCATAGTTCACCGGCCGAGTCTCGGGCTTCGGCGACGGCTCGGGGGAAGAGACTGTCCCCGTGGGGGTAGTCGCTGGCGAAGAGGACGTTTCCGGTGAGAGTGGCTGCTGCGATTCCATCAAGATTCTCCTCGGGCTCCATGGTGACGAAGCCCTGACGTCGAAAGTAGAAAGACGGCCGACGATCGAGCCCGTACTCCTTCGAGCCGAACAGCCCGAGCGCATGACCGTCGAGTCGCTCGAGCCACCACGGGAGCCACCCGGCCCCCGCCTCGAAGAAGCCGACGCGCAGCTTCGGATGGCGTTCCATCACCCCGCCCACGGTCATCTGGAGCACCGCGGACATCTGCTCGAACGGGTGAGACATCGCGTGCGCCTCCAGGTACGTGAGGCTCCGCTCCATCCCGAGCGTCTCCAGGAGCGCGCCCGTCCCTTCGTGTAGGATCAGCGGCGCGTTCGCCTGCTCGAGCAGGTGATAGAACGGCGCGTAGTCGGGGTGATCCAGCTTCTTCCCGCGGATCGGGTTCGGTCGGGTGACCATCCCGACGAGCCCGGTCTCCAAGGCCGCCGCGGCGACGCGGACCGCGGCCTGCGGGTCGACGAGTGACACCAGGCCCGGCGCGAACAGACGGCCGGGGCCGCCGGCGCAGTAGCGACCGATCCACTGGTTGTAGAGCGTGGCGGCACGCACGGCAACGTCGGTTGCGAGCTCCCGGCCGATCACCCCCAGGCCCCGCGTCGGCAGGAGGCAGGCGTGCGTGATCCCCTCGCGGTCGAGGGCGCGGACCGTGCTCGCCGGTCCGAAGTTGTCGGCCCGCGCGTCGGCGTAGACGCTCGCTGGCCCGTTGTACTCCGAGTCGTGAACCTGCCAGTCGTTCGGGACCTCCGGGACCTTGGGGCCGTCGCCGAACCGTATGCCGTTCCACCCGACGCCCTCGATGCCGATCTCGCGCCACAGATCGGGTGGCTCCATGACGTGCGCGTCGCTGTCGATGACGGTCACGTTCCCTCCTGTACGAGCTCGGCGCCCTCGGTCCGCGTCCACCGGCGGTGCGCGCTCACGCGGCAGATCGGGCAAGTGAACACGTCCTCCTGGCGAGGGACGAACCAGATGGAGTTGTGCCGGCCCGGAACCTTGCAGACGAGCCCGGTCCGCACCGTGTCCTGCGCGATGATCGCGATCACGCGATGATCCGTCCGAAGCAGACCCGCTTGCGCGGACGCTTCGCCGCGACGTCCCGGCCGTCGATGTGCGCCGCCCGCCCCTTGCTCGACGTGACGGCCTGCGCGCCGCACTCCGGGCACTCCTCGTACCAGCACGTCGTGCCGTCGGTCTTGTTGTCGAACGGCCACTTCACGTCAGGCCCCGGCATCGGGACCGAGAACTTCGGCTTCGTGTAGTTCATCCCACGTACCCCGTGACGAGAAGGACGACGCCGTACACGATCAGCGACCAGGCGACGGCCTGGGAGTGAACCCCGACCGTCAACCCGGCGATCTCGAGCACGGCGCCGGCCAGGAACAGTGCGTTGCCTAGTTTCATTCGACCGCGGCCACCAGGCAGAAGAAGAACGCCGCGACGCACGCGCCGATCAGGAAGCCGAACGCGAAGCTCATGCTCTCCCCTCCTTGGCGACGCGCTTGACGAACCGGATGTCCTCGAGTGCCTCGAGCGCGGCGTCGTAGGCTTTGCTCGCCTTTCTCAGACTCCGGTGATGCTCCGACGGCACCTTCACCGTGATCCCGAACGCTCCGCGAGAGTACTCTTTGTCCGCCATGTTGCCGGCGACCGTCAGGAGCTTTTCTCGGCACTCGATCACGGCGTTCAGTGCCGCGTCCTCGATCGGCGTTGCCGTGCTCTGGGCTTCGGCGACGACGGCCCTTCGGTTGGCCTTCTTCATCGTCCCGCCCCCTTCCGCCGGTTGGTACTCCGGCTCACGACCCGCGTGTTGCTCTTGCTGTTGCCGCCACCCTTCGACAGCGGGCGGATGTGGTCGACCTCACGCGGATCGCCCTTCTTGAGCCCGGCCTCGCGTCGCGCCGCGTTCCGCATCGCGCGCTTCTTGATCTGCTCGGGCTTGCCGTGGAACTCGCGGTACTCCTTCTTGTAGTCACGCGGCATTCTTGATCCTCCGCTCGAGCGTCTTGACGACGCGGTCGAGCTCGCGGGCGACGAACGGCAGGACGCGGATCGCCTTCGGCTCGTCGGGTTCGTAGAGGCCGCGCTTCACCAGGCGGGGATCGAGCCACCGCAGATGCCGCGCAGCGTTCCGGATCGAGCGCAGGAGCGTGTTCGTGCCCCTCCGCTGCTGTGCCTTCGTTCGCTTCTTTGCCATGGTGTTACCCTTTCAGGACGTCGAGGACCCACGAGCGCAGCGGCTCGTCGAGGGCCTCGGCTTTGGTGATTGCGCGCTTCTTGAGGTCGGCCTTGCTCGCGGCCGGCTCCATGGGGACTCCTGCCCACGCCACGCGCTCCTCCACAGCCTCCAGGCGCATCGAGAGCGCCCCCACGAGGGCGGCCATCTGCTGCTCGACGACGTTCACGCGGTTCGTCAAAGTCTGGAGCCTCAGTTGGTAGATCGAGTTCATCAGCCGCGAGGGCGGGTCCTCGATGTAGCCGCGAGCGAGGTAGTTCACCGGATACCGTCGTAGGGCGGCGGGCTGGGAATGACCGTCGTCTCGGCGGTCACCAGGGGCTCGAAGTGGCGCCCACGCTCCCGATCGAGCGCCACCGCACCGGCGTAGGCGTCGGAGACCGACCGGGCCTTGGGCTTGAGGTAGACCGGCCGGTATTGGGGCAGGCCGTGCTCGGCGACGTCGAGCGGGTTGGCGAGCTCGCGCTCCGTGACGGGGGGCAGCACCGTCTCCGGATGCCGGCAGCCCGGCGCGCGGCGGTGGCCGACGTTCAGTTCGGGCCAGAGCTTCCGGGAGTGAATCGCTGCGGCCACGTTCCAGAGCGCGTGCTCGAGATGCGGCTCGGAGTCGTCCCCGGAGAGGTAGCCGAACAGGTGGCGCAGGGCGTGGTTCAGGAGATCGTGGACGGGCATCCCCTTCTCCCAGTTCCAGTCGCCGTACTTCTCCGCGCCCTCGGCGCACACCTGCGCCCAGACCTCGAGCGCGATGGGGGAAAGGAGGTCGTACCGGACCGCCTCCGCATCCGTGGAGCGGACCGCCCCGGTTCCGAACTTGCTGGTCGTCTGCATTCAGGCTGCCTTTCGTCCGAGCCGATGGGTGAGCTCGGCGAAGCGCGTGATGAACTGCTCGTGCGCTTCGATTGGGGAGAGCGGCGTCAGCTTTTGAAAGCTGTCCTCCAGGGCGATCTCGTATCGCTTCCAGGCGTCGCTTCCCGGCGGGAAGAAGTTGTAGACCTCGATGCGGCAGATCGCTTTGTCGAGGCGGTGGACGCGCTCGTCCCACGGGTAGGCAACGCCGAACTTCTTGGCGATCACCTGCTCGATGTTGCGGGACCAGATGTCGTAGTTCAGGAAGAGCGGCTTGATCGGTGCCGGGATGTCACGCAGGTACGCCTCGCTGGCGTCGTGGAGTAGCGCCGCGAACGCGAGCTCGGGCTGCCGGTCGAGCATGCGCGACATGTGCAGCGAGTGGGCGGCCACCGACCACAGGACCGGGACGCGGACCGGGCCGACCGCCCTGCTCGTCTGCCCGGCGTACCGCGGCTCGAGTGAGAGCCCGTTCGCGATGTCGTCGATCGTGATGTCCTCGGCGCGCGGGCCAAACGGGTAGACCCGCCCGCCCGAGGCCGTCGCCAGGTAGGGTTCGAGGGTCATGCGGCTTCCTTCATGTCGTAGGGCTCCATGTGACCGAAGTCGTCTCCGGTCTTGATGTCGACCCGGGGGCGCAGGGGCCACTGGTCGAAGGCTTCCATGATCCGCTTCGTCTCCGAGAGCACTTCGCGCTCGGCCGCCGACGGGTACTCGATCAGGATCGAGTCGTGAATCTGGAGCTTCATCTCGGCGTCGTACTTGTCGAGCATCGACTCCAGGCGTTGCATCGCTAGGCGCACCATCTCCCCGACCGAGCCCTGAATCAGGGCGTTCCAGCCGGTGTAGAACTTCGACTTGACGCCGTCGAAGTGGCGCACGCGGCCGGTGAATAGGCGGATGCAACCCGTACCCTCGGCCCGGTTGGAGAGCGCCTGCATCGCCTGCTTGATACGCGGGAAGCGACGGTGGAACTTCGCGCGGATGTCCCACGCCTCCTGCTCGGTCCAACCGAACGTCTCGGCGATCTTCCACGCGCCGGCGCCGTACTGGATCATCAGGAAGAGAATCTTCGCCTCCTGCCGGGTGATGCCGCAGACCGCGGCCATCTCGACGTAAAGGTCCTCGTTCTCGAAGTACGCCTTGCGGATCGCAGCGTCGTGGCAGTACGACCCTGCCATCCAGACCTCGGCGCGCTCGTAGTCGAACTCGGCGAAGCGGCGACCGTGCTGCGGCTTGATGCACGCGCGAACCTTGTAGACGTCGTTGCCCTTCGGGAGGGCTTGGAAGTTCGGCTTGCTGCACGAGAGCCGGCCGGTCCGCGTGCCGCCCACGTCGGACGGGTCGCGCGTCAGGTTGAGCTGTGGGTGGAGGATACCGAACTCGTCGACGAGCTCTAGGAGGGGGAGGTAGTACGTCCCCTTGACCTTGGTGAGCTGCCGGTACGTCTTAAGGAGCTCGGCGTGCGGTGAGTTCGCCCGCTTGAGCGCCTTCTTGTTGCTCGACTTGAGGCCGAGCCAGTTGCACACCTGCTTCGGCGAGTTCGGGTTGAGCGCGAAGCCTGCCGCGGCTTGAAGCTGCGCGAGGCAGTCGGCCTCCATCACGTCGGCCTCGGCCATGAACTCGCGCACGAGGTCTTGGTCGACCGCCAGGCCGGCGCGCTCCATCCGCGAGAGGAGACGGGCGTAGTCGTTCATCTCGCCCCACAACCCGTAGACGTTCCAATCGCGGAGCCCCGTCACGTACAGATCGCGGAGCTTGCGAGCGCGTAGGGTGTCACCACAGGCATACGGCTCGACGTCCGCAGCCTTGAGGCGCCACATTTCCCCCTTGGCCTGCTTCCCTCGGTACCCCATGCGCTCCAACTGCTCGAGGAGAGCGGTCTCCTCGCTTGGAGGCATGCCTAGGTACTTTTGGGCGAGCGCCTTGAGGGCGAAGGTCTCCTCGTTCTCGTTCATGAGGAGCGCCGCGGTCATCGTGTCCTCGAGCTTGCCCTTCGGACTGAACCCGCCCGCCTCGTTCGCCATCATCGGGACATCGAAACGGATCAAATTGTGATTCAGAAGCGTTTCAGTGTGCTCGAGAATACGAAGGAGGTTGGTGAGGTGAGCCTCTGGCAGGTTCGGTCCTTCTCCGTGGCGAAACGGGAAGTACATGTCATCGACCGCTATCCCGGCGATCTTGTCGCCGTGCCACGTCCGCAGCCCGGTCGTCTCCAGGTCGATAGCCAAGTCTTTCGACCGAGCGCACCGCTCAAGGCACGCAGCAACATTTTGTTCCGTGACGAGCATTAGTTGTTGATCGCGCTCTTCGCTCGAGCTCGCTGCCGACGAGTCGCCTTTGGTGTGTGCTTCGCGTGTCGCTCGTACAGGCCTTCCGGATCGCGCTTGCGCGCATACTTGATGACCGCCCCGAGAACTTGCATGAGGTCGGGACGAAAGATGTCCGAGCGAACCGTGTTACACGTCGCGCAGCACGTCACGACGTTGCCAAACTCGTAACCTTTGGAGTTGTCGAGTCGATCAAGCCCGCTACCGACCTGCGGCAGTGGCCCTCCGCAGTACGCGCACGGATTCATCACGAGGCGGGCGTACAAATCGAAGTCGATCGACCACGGAAGTCCTCGCCGCGTTGCGCTCCGACGCGCTGTTCCGTACCGTGCCCGCAAAGAACGACGATTACGGAACGCGCGCTCGGGATTGGCTTCCGTCCATTGTCGCGCCCGGCGTATCGAGCACCGCTTACACACACTTTGCCATCGTTCTAGGCAGCGATAGAAGTGCTCCGCGGTCAGCGGGAACGTGCGCTCGCAGGAAATGCACCGCCTACGGGGGGCGGGGGGCGGGGAAGGCTTGCGCCCTCCCCGCGTCGCGGCCCGCGGCATCTTACGCCGCCAGGAGGTTCTTGAGGCGCGGAAAGACCCCGTCGCCCTTCGTGCTTTTTTCGTTCTTCACGAGGCCCTTGCACTTGCGGCCGACGAGGTCGGACAGCTTGACGGTCGTCTTGCCAGCCTCGTCGAAGTCGACGCGGAGGGCCTTCATGACTTCGCCGATCTTCGGGCCGGTGGTGAGGCTCGTGTAGAAGTAGAGGTCGCTCTCGCAGCCTTCGGGCCTGAACTTCCAGACCCGACGCTTCTTGCCCGGCTCGAACGGGTTGTCCTCGACACTCATGCTTGAGAGCGTCATGTCGTACAGGTTGTCGGCGAGCTCGATCTTCCCCTGACGCGGGGCGAAGTCGAGCGTGAACTCGTCCTCGGTCGGCGGGGCGCCGAACGGCTTGGCGGCTTCGGTCGGGATTGCGTTGGTTTCGCTCATACGTGGTTTCTCCGTTGCGAGTTGTCGTTGATCGCTGACATTCCAGAATGTCGTCGATCGGTTACTTGGTCAGCTTCTCGATGATCCACTTCTTCTGGTGGAGCGCCCGCGCCCAGGTGAACGTCGGCCAGGCGTGCTCCTCGAACGTGTCCGCGGGCCACCAGTGGTGGGTGAAGCCGCCGGTGTCCTTGGCGAAGCGGCACAGGTGATAGCCGCCCGTGAGTGGCATCTCCGTGACCTCTTCCCAGAGGTGCTTGTACGCGCAGAGCTGGATGATGTGGTCCGCGTACACGCCGTTGCTGGTTTTCCAGTCGATGAGCGAAAGCTCACCGTCGATCAGACCTACCGCATCGAGACACCCCCCGTACTGGTACTGCTCCGAGACCATGTAGACCTCGGTCGCGATGATCTGGAGCTGCGACTGCCGCGCCCATCGCTCGTAGGCGCCGAACGAGACGCGCGCCGCGGCGAGCTGCTCCTCCGTGCAGGGGAGCTCCGGAACGAACTCGATACCGCGGACGTGCGCCTCGACCATGCCGTGCGCCAAGGTTCCGATGTCGGCCGAGTTCTTGGTGTAGTCGCGGAAGTCCTTGCCTTCCGTGCCCTTCTTCCAGGCGTAGTACATGAGCGCGTCACGGTTCCAACCGATGTTGCCGTTGACGGTGGTGACCCCGGGGAGTCGCTGTCCCGCGGAGTTGAAATAGGGAACGGTCGGCATCAGGACTCCTTCACTGTAGCAGACTTGTCAGCTATTGTATACACCGCAGATGCGCGGGTGCCACGGATGCGGCGCACCTTCTTCACCCATCCCGAGGGGATCACGGTGAAGTTGCCGACCTCGTCGGGTGCGTCCCAGTCGTGCGCCAGGATCGTGCGCGCGAGCGGACCGATCTCGGCCGCTTCCTCCAGGACGAGGTAGCCGCTGGTCGTGCGGTGAACGAGACGGACGTTCGCCGCGACGTCGACGAGCTTGAAGCTCTCGTTCTGGTCACGCGCGTCGATCCACTCAATCTCGACGAGTGGCGGCTTCTGCACCTTTGCCATCGCTGTCTCCTTTCTCGAGCAACGGGAGGACGTCGACCTTGTACGGGTCGTCGCTGTCCAGTGCGTCGATGTGGAACTCGAGCAGCAGCGGTGGGAAGGGCGAACTGCTCTTGCTGTGACGACGAACCTCGATCTGGTTCGGGGCGCCGTCGTCGTCCTTGTGGATCTGGATGCCGGTCTCCAGGAAGGCGTTGAGGAACTGGCTTCCCCACAGCCGGCCGCGCGTGTTGCCGCCGGCCTTGTTGGTGTGGCTGACCACTGCGAACGTGGTCCCGTAGGCGTCGCGCAGGCTCTTCAACGGGAAGAGATCGCGCGCCGCGTTCTGCATGAAGTCCTCGGTGCTCGTGACGGCGTAGAGCGGGTCGATGATCACGAGCCGGGCGCCGAGATCGCGGATGTCCCGCTCCAGGGCGCGCAGGTGATCACCGGCGCACTCGAAGCCGCGGCTGGTGCTCACGTAGACGGGCGGGATCGGAGAGCCGGGGAGGTACGACAGGAAGCCGTCGCGGTACTCCTCGAGCTTCGGCTTGACCGGCTGGCGCGCGGCGTGAATGTGGTGGAACCGCTGCGCGATGTCGCCGTAGCTGTCCTCCTGTTGGAGGACGATCACCGGGCCGGGGTGCTGGACCGGGTACTGCCCGAGGAACGGCCAGCCGCCCGCGACCGAGACGGCCAGGTCGAACGTGAGCCACGTCTTGAAGCCGCCCGGAGGCGACACGAGGAACGCGATCGTCTTGTTCGGGATCCAGTCAGTCACCAGCCAGCCGGCCTGGTCGCCGATGTACTTCGGGATGAAGTCGGCGAGGGGCATGAGCGGCAGGTGCCCGTCGGCGAGACTGAGCTCGACGAGCTTGTCCACCACGAGGCCAGCGTCGCCGTCGTCGATCTCGAACGTGGCCGGCGCCGGGCGACGCGCGGCCGTGCGATAGACGGACTCGACCGTCTGCGCGACCTGTTCGGGCCGCCAGGGGTCGCGCTCGTCCTGCTCGAGGTTGGCGGCCCAACCCTGCATGATGCCTGTGGCGATGTCGACGGGGACGCTGCGCGCGGCCAGGTAGCCTGAGAGGCGGGCCATCGTGTCGGCCTGCGTGCCGGGCTTCGCGCCCTCCTCGAACGCCTTGGCGATCCAGGACTCGCGCGTGCCGCCGGCGGTGATGCCCGGCGTCGGCGCGGGCTCGGAGAGCATCCACGCCGGCGGGTCGCCGAGCTCCTTCTCCATGAGCCACGCGTAGCCCGGGGTCGGCGGGGCGACGACGTAGCCGCCGTCGGCCTTGCAGTCGATCCCCGGCTTGAACGTGGGGTGCGACGTGACGCGGCGGTCGCCCGGGTGCCGGAAGTACAGGTGCCACCCTCCCCCGCCCGTGCTCGCGGCGCGGTTGGCGAGCTCGCCGCCCATGGCCTCGAGCGTCCCACCGTTCCGCGGGTCGATGTCGGCGACGATGATGCCCGAGATCGCGCCCGTGACGATGCCGATGCCCGACTCGGGCTCCTCGTTCCACCAGGCTTCGACCTCGGCGACGGTCGCGCGGCGCTCCTGATAGATGCCCCACGAGACGCGGGCCTTCTTGGTGCCCGGGATCAAGGGGATGACGGAGAAGCCGAGAGCGAGAAGGTCGAGAGCTTCTTGTTTGAGATTCACTCGGTGTACTCCGAAAGCTCTTCGTACTGGTCCGCGCTGACGAACAAGCGGCGCACATAAGCGAGGCCGCCGTCGACGCTCAGACTGCCACACGAGCAGGTACGTAAGTCATGAACGTGCGTGGACTCTTTGACGTCCCCGCATAGCTTGCAGCGAGCCTTGTTCTTGGCGAGCTTCAAGCTCATCGGCCGGCGAGGCTCTTCCAGGCGCGCTTCCAGTCGGCGGCGGTCGGGCGGATGCGACCCTGGCTCACCGTGCGTCGAACGACGAAGTCGACGAGCTTCTTCGCGGCCTGGAAGCCGATGGGGCGTATGGGCGGGACGGTGTAAGTGTTCATCAGTTGCCTTTCGTGACGGGACCGTTCGGCAGGTGGACGACGGAGGACGCCGCGGCGGCCTTCTTCACGCGCTGCTCGCACACCATGCCCAGCGTGTAGATGAACGCGGAGTCGGGGAGCGCGACGAGGCACCCCACGAGCATCTCCAGGGTGATGTTGACCGATTGCTCGGGCATCAGTCCGAAACCTGCATGACGGTCACGTTGAAGATCGAGCCGTCCGACAGTGTGAGGACGAAGCCGGCGTTGTCGGAGAAGCCGAAGCAGTCGGTCGTCGCGCCGGCGAGCTCGGAGTTCGGGTCGCGCATCTCGTCGCGGATGCTGGTGAGGAGGGATTCGGCGAGTTCGTGTTCGTTCATGGTGGACTCACGAGAGGAGCGACGGGGCTCCGTTGGTGGGGGTGGGTTCGCCGGGGTTCTCCTCGACGACGATGGTGAGAACGGCCTGCATCTCGGCGATGCTCGTGCAGCAGCCCTGGAGGCTGGCGAGCACCGTGGCGTGGATGTCGGGCGCGTACTCGACGACGCCCTGGACGGCCGCGAGCAGATCATCCGACAGCCGCTTGAGGCTGACGGCGAGCTGGATGAAGGAATCCTTGTCGATGATCATTGGTGAAGGGTATCACTTTCTGCCAGCAAACAAAAGCTGGCTCAGTTCAGGGACAGAAGCACAGGGTATGCGTAGACCCAGCGGTTGATGTTGTCGGCGTGAACGCCTAGAACGACCGCCGTCTGTCCGCGTTCGTTGGTCGGGCCGGGGGCGGCAACGATCTTCATGCGGCAGTGGAGGATGGCGAGCATCTCGTCCTCGCTGTAGTCGGGCTCCATCATGCGAGAGCTCGAATGCTCGTAGCGAGATTCTGGAAACGCTCCTCCGTCGTCGGGTCGCCTCCGTCTGGAGGAACCATGCCCGCGTTGGGATGCTCGGCGAGCTTTGCCGCAGCTTCGAGAGCGTTGTTCCACGCTTCCGCGATTCGGGCATCCCCGCATGCGATCAGATGGGAAAACTGCCACCCGAGAGGAGCGTCTGGTCCGAATACCTGACCGCACCATGGACAACTCAAGATGATGCTCACGACTTTTCCTCGAAGCATTTGAGGCAGAGGCGGGGCTTGCCGGTGAGGTTGATCCGCCGGCGCACGTCGACCTTGATCTTCGCGCACTCCTCGCAACGGGTGGGCTCGTCAAACTTCATGCGGGCCTAGGTTTTCCCATCTGCCTCGCGACAACGGAAAATCCGTGCCAGGTGATAGGTGCGCGCACTGCACGCGGCGTCGGACTGTAGATGATGATCGCCGGTTCTCCATTCAAATCTCCGACGCCAATTGCAGACCTCCAAGAGGGATGCCCGATCGCGTCGGAAAGTTCGCGGCAAGCCTCTTCGATCGACATCTTCACAAGGCCGCCTTGGCGATAACGGCCTGGACGGCGTCGTCGCCCCGCCGGTCGTACCGAGCGGTCGTCTTGGGGTTGGCGTGGCCGGCGGCGCGCTGGATGGCGACGAGATCGCATCCGGCGTCGAGCGCGCGGCTGATGAAGGTGCGGCGGAAGTCGTGCGGGCTGACGTCGATGCCGGCGCGGCGCGCGACCCGGTTCACCAGCTTCCACACGGCGTCGCCGTTCTGGACCTGGAAGAACGGGCCAGGCATCCGCGGCTCGGCCTGATAGGCGCGCACGGCCGCGAGCGCCTCGCCAGCGAGGAACACGGTGCGGACCTTGTCGCCCTTCCCGTGGACTCGGAGCTTCGGGAGGGCGACGTCGGCGTCCGTCAGCGCGGCGGCCTCGGCACGGCGCAGGCCGGCGGTCACCAGGGTCAGGAGGACCGCACGATCGCGGAGGGACGTGCAGGCGTCGAGGAGCGCGTGGAGCTCGGGCTCGGGGATCAGGCGGCCGGCGACTTCGCGCTCGGCGGAGACGCGCGGGATCTCAGATGCTATGGCACGGGCCTCCTCCTGGCGGGTCGCGCGCAGGACGCCGCGGAGCGCGGACAGGATGCGGTTGACGGTTGCGGGGGCGTGGGAGGCCAGGAGCCGGGCGCGGATCGCGAGGGCCTGGTCGTACCCTACCCCGGCCCACGGGAGGGCCTCGATGGGCGTGCGGAGATTGGGCCACAGAATCTCCGCGATCTTGCGGAGTGCCTGGGCCTGCGCCCGCCGCGAACCTGGTGATAGCGTCGCGAGGTAGCGTGCCGCGGGGGATGCTGGCAAATGCATGCTTTCAGCCTAGCTGATTCTGAGTTGCGGATCCAGAGCGCAGCCTCTCAGGCGTTGTACCCGAGCTCGGACATGCGCTCGGCGAACGCCTGGAAGCCCTGCTTCTTCGGCCAGGTGCCGTTGCCCGTGCGCCGGCGACGTCGGGGCGTCGGCTGCGCGACCTCGTCGTCGAACTCCGGGAAGATGCGACCCGCGACAGTCGGGCTGATCGGGTCGGGCGGGTTGTTCGACTCGACCCAGTTGACGCCGAGGAACGAGCGCGGCGGAGCCGTCGTCTGTTGCCGTTGCCAGGCTTCGAGCGTGCCTGGCTCGTTGCGCGTGCGCGACCCGTCGCCGAGGATGATCTCCAGAGAATGCGCCATCTGCGAGCGCGACTCGACGTAGGCGGCGGGGAAGTCGAGGATCCAGTCGAAGGGGCCGCGGTCAGCAATCGTTTGCTGGCTCGGCGCGAGGAGCGAGTAGTTGCGGATGAACGAGTCCCGAAAAACGCGCAGCGCCTCGGTGTCGATGGCGAGGCTGAGTTGCGCGTTGAGGCGCTCGGCGACGCGGGCCTGGAGCATGAACGGGTCGTCGTTCGTCGGGCGTTGGCGGGCCGCCTCCTGGTCGAGGCGGTAGAAGTAGGCTGGGTACTCCCGGTTCATGAACTCGCGGAAGCTCTCGTCGGGGCGCGCGTGCCGGTTGAACTCGGTCGGCGGGTCGATGTCGCTGCCGTCGCGAAGCCAGTTGCCCTCGAACTCGCCGGTCTGGATGAACGTGTAGCCGCGGCNNCCGCGGCGGCGTCGGGTGGCGCGGGTGCGTCCACGCGCGGTCGGCGCGGGGGGTGGGGTGGCGGGGGGAAGCGCAGTCGACTCGAGTCGCGCGGGCTCGTAGACGCCCTGCGGGAGGTCGAACTCCCAGGTGTAGTTGTCGTTGTTCGGCATGTTACTTGATCTTCTTGGTGAGGTCGGCGACCGCCTTGGCGAGGGTCGCGACTTGTTCGCGGAGGTCGTCTGCGGCCGGGGGCGGTGCCTGCCGGCGGGGCTGGGCGATCGGGTAGATCTCGTCGAGCTTCTCCTCCAGGACCGTTTCAACGAAATCCTGGACCTTGACGCGGTTCACCTGACAGAACTCCTTGAGGCGCTCGAGGAGCGGGCGCGGGAGGCGTGCGGACAGCATGTCGCGTGCCTCTCCAAGGTCTCGCGGGGAGACAGGGCGGGTCATCGCATACGGCTTCGGCACTAGAGCCTCCGGGGAGCTAGGTCATGCCGCGTAGCTGATGATGTCCGCGAACATGACGTGCGCGTTGTGGTGGATGTGGCAGAGGCGGAACTCGGTGAAGAATCCCGTCTCGTAGTAGCAGCAGCCACATCTGAACTGGGTCCGTTGGGCACCTTTCTTTCGAGGTGTGACGGACGTGATGTTGAAGAGCACTGCGTCATCGGTCGACATCGGTTGTACCTCCCTGCCCTCTCCGTGTCAAGCCTTTGCTTGCTGGCAAGCCGCGGCTCCCGCCTTGTTGGTACGCCACGGGTATACCATGCCGTCCTCGTTTTCTAGGTGATAGGTCACCCCCGGCCGCGGCTCGAACGTCTCGTCCCACTCGTCGATCGCCAGGCACTTGCCTGGAAACTCTGCCAGGGCCTCGTCTATAGACCGGCCCTCGAGCTCGAGCCGGGCGTCCGCGGCCAGCAGCCGCCGGCGCCCGCCGCCCTCCCCTTGCGAAGTGCCTTGTAGCAGACCAGATGGCAGACCAGCAGTCACACCATCTCCGCCACGAATCACGAGCGATTCCGCGGGTCCCCTGCCGGATTTGGTCCGCGACCCTGAGACATCCCTATAGGATAGGGAGGGACCATCGGTCCCCTCCGCTACGGCTCCGGGGACCTCGGTCCCCAAGAGACGGAGACGCGCACGGCGTCGACGCTGGCGATCTCGAGAGTCCCGCCGGCGGCAGGCACGGCAGTACGGGAGCAGCTTGTGCCCCTTCTTCCCCTTGGTGAAGAACAGGAACTCGATGAACGGGGCCACGAGGAAGCACTTCCAGCAGATGCCGGATCCATCGGGAATACGGATGGCGAGCTGCGTACCAGCGGGCTTGTAGGGAGGCCGCCAGCGCGAGGGGCGGGGGGTGGCGGGGGGCGGGGCTGCTGACATTTGCCTGCATCGTACAAGACCGCTGCCTGGGGTTCAAGATCGCACGGGCTATGCATTCGTGGAAAGCGGTGCAGATCTAGCGGGATAGCGCGCAAGGTTGGACGCGCCCAGTGGTTCATCGTGTGGCGAGTGGACGGGAGTGTGCATGAGGTATCGCGGCGCAGCCAGCAATAGTTGACATGCGAGCCAGCATCGGCTATAGTGCTCGCTGTGACGCCGCGCGACCAGCGGCTCTGGAAGCAGTACCAGATCACCGACGCCGACTACCGCCGGATCCTCGAGCACCAGGGCGGCGTGTGCGCGATCTGCAAGTGCCCGCCGCGGAGCCGGAACCATTGCGTCGACCACGACCACAAGCTCGGCGCGACGCGCGCGGCCGTCCGCGGCGTCCTGTGCGGGCGCTGCAACTACCTGCTCGGCGAGTGGAACGACTCGCTCAAGAAGCTCCAGGCCGCGGTCGCGTACATGGAGTCGCCGCCGGCGCACGCCGTCCTCCACGTCGAGGGTCGCGCGCCGCTAGGTGATAGGGCCGCCCCCCTCCCCCCGCCGTCGTTCCCCACGATCACCGTGAGCACGCCGCCCGATGGCGCGTGACTACCCGCCCGAGCCCGAGCTCAAGCGCGTGCTCGAGGCGTTGCGGGAGCAGTATAAGGCAGGTGAGAAGATCCTGCGCGGGCAGGAGGCGATCCTAGACTGGTTCAAGCAGGCCGGGATGTGCAGCCGGTCGGGGACCCTCTCCTGGCGAACCGTCCGCTCGTGGAACCGCCATCTCGGGAAGCTCTACTGGCACGAGCCGGGACACGGCGATGCGCGGGGCGGGCCGGTCACGACCAACTACATGCTGACCGCCTGGTGCATGTCGGTTGGGTCGGGCCTCGAGCCGCGGTGGCACCCGAGCTGGCGGCCGGTGACGGCGGATGCGCGAGCTCGCGCGGCGCGGAAGCAGGCGGTGCTCCATGCGGTCTGTTAGGTGATAGGGGTCGATCCTGGCCCTCCGAGGCTGGGGTGAGCTTCGAGTGAAAGCGAGAGGGAGGCCCCGGGTGGGACCTCCCGTCGCTGTTTAGGGCTGCTGGTCGACGAGCCGTTTGGCGGTGAACTCGGTGGAGGTCATGGTTCCTCCGGGAGGTGCGTGGTGCCCTGCTCGAGGGCCTTCATCGCGGCGAGAGGAATGGCGTCGTGGATTGCGTTGATGAAGAGAGCGGTTTTTGCAGCAATTTGGATGGCGTCTAGGCGTCGTTGTCGGTAGCCTTCGATGGCCTCGATGTTGCGCTTGAGGCGGATGAGGCAGTTACCGCCCGCCATACGGAGCATCCGAGGCTTGCGAGCGCCTTTGAGGTACATACGGACGTTGATGTGGCCGTCGGCCGTCTCCTCGAGGGTCATGTCGGTGATGAAGTGGAGTTTGAGCGGGGTGCTCATGCGGTGGCCCTCGCGACGCTGCGGAGCGCGGTGAGGAGTATGCCGGCCTGGGCGAGCTGGAGATCGAGGCGTCGCTCGCCGACGGTGTCGCGGATGATCTCGCGCGCCTCGTTGACGGCGGCGTGGATCTGGTCGAGCTCGGGGAGGATCTGATCGAGGCCCTCGAAGTGGGGCGGAAGTATAGGAGCTGGTGCGGAGTTCGTGGTCATGATGGGTCCTTTCCGAATCGTGTTGCTAGGTAGAGGTAGAGGGCCGGCGCCGCGATTAGCGCCAGCCCTCCGATGATGCCGAGAAGGGTTTGAATCCTACGGAGCAAACCCTGCTGTGGTGTAGATGACAGCGTTGACTTCCTCTCGTGATAGATCGAGGCGTGCCCCGATTCGGTCGACGAATGCCGTGAACGCCGTGTCCGACATCGTGTCGTAGGCGCGATCGAGGACCGCGGCCTGCGCGTTCAGGAGTGCGTCGTTGGGGTGGAACTCGGTGAGGGTGAACTTCATGCTCCCCTCCCCGCTTGGCGCACCTGGCGCCGGATATGCTTGAAGACGGAGTCCTCCCTGGTGACTCGCTTGTACTTGCGGACGTTATCGAGATGGTCGTCCCACGGATCGCGGGCGGCGGATTCGATCAGGTCGAGGTCGTCGAGCTCGCCGCCTCCACCACCGTCGATCAGGTTGTGGACGCGCCGAACCTGTTCGCGGCTAGAAGAGGCGATCTGCTCGTCGATGATGTCGTCGAGCTCGAGCTTCTTCTCGAAGTTCGGGTCGACCTCGAACTCGATTTCGACGTCGTCTTCGTCGCTGGCGTCCTTGACCAAGGGGTCCTTGGTCGGGTTCTTGGAGGCGCGGGTGTCCGTGACGCGGTAGCCTTTGTCCCAGTTGTCGGAGTGGCTGCCGTAGTAGGAGTAGAAGCCGAAGCCTTTTGTCTGCTGGCTGACCATGTGGTGGGTGGGGGTCTGATAAAAGACTCCGTTCTCCACGAAGTAGGCTCGACAGCGGTCGACCTTCATGGCCTTGAACTGATTGCCGAGTCTGGCGGCGTTGAGGGCAGCGTCGAGATGGTCCTCGTCGCTGCTCCAGATCGTGCCGTACCGCTTGGACATGCGGACGGCGAGGTCGCCGGTGTCGAAGCGACACAGGTAGATGCGACCTGGCAAACGTTTGTCTATGTACTCGATGGCGCCGTAACCGTCGAGCTCGAAGAGTGAGTGGCCTTCGTTCAGGTGAGCGAAGATGTGCATGGAGTCGACGTCGAACCGTCGGTTGTATTTGAGGTCGAGCTCGTTGGCGTTCCAGATGCAGCCGTTGTGGGCGCCGATGATGTTTTCGATCTCGAAGGGGTGGGCGTTCTTGACGTTGACGGCGCCCATGGTTTTGAAGCGGGTGTGGATGAGTGCCGACTTGGCGTGGTGGATGCCTCGGAAGCGTCGGTCGGCTGTGATAGCGCCGAGCTTCTTGTAGAGGCACTCCTGGAGGTTGTCGTGGGCGGGGGTGTAGAAGCCCCAGGAGTCAGCGCCTCGCTGCTGGTTGAGGGCAGCGAGCACGGAGTTCAGGACGAAGGTGTCGCTGGACTTCGGGGCGTTGGCCCACTGCCAGCCGTAGATGCCACACATCAGAAGTTCCTCCGGTTCAGGCTGCGGTAGCGAGCCTTTATGTAGGACGCGACGGTCCTGTTGGGGGCGACCTTCGTCGCCAGGTACTTGATGCCGTCTTCGATCGGCATCGCGGTGCTCGTCTCTGGGTCGTTGACGATGTAACGATCCACAGGACGGCGGAGTGGATTGAGCTGTCCGAGGTACTTGCGTTCGAGCTTGAGGATGTCGTTGTCTCGAATCGCCTTGCAGTGATCGAGGAAGCAGGCCCACAGGATGCCCCAGCCGATGATACGTTCGGCGCGGGTGGAGCCGGCGTGGAGGCGGCATTCGACGGTGCCGCGGTAGTACCAGGAGTGGACGTTGAGGGCGTTGTACCGAGAGCTGTCGTACTTCTGGCGCTTGCGGTCCTGGATCTGCGCTTCGTCGTAGCCGTCGAGCTGATAGACGTTCATCTCGACCTGGCGAGTGTTCTCGCTGGAGAGCTTCGCCTTCTTGAGGTTGCGCTGGAGCAGAGCGCCGCACGGCATGCAGTAGTTGTTGCGACGCCGTGAACCCGGGACGAGCGCGAAGAAGGTCGGCTCGAGGAGCGAGTAGAGGCGGATCAGCTTCCGCATCGCGTAGTGGTCGTAGTCGCGAGCGTCGATGTGGATGTGCAGGCCACAGTGGTGGTTGACGCGCGCTCGCATGATGTCGAGCCCCGAGCAGAGGTCGACGATCTCCTGGACGAAGCGGTCGCCGCCGGCGGGTGCCGTGTTGATCTCGAAGGAGTTTTCGCCGTCGAGGCTGCCGTCGGTGACGACGGAGCAGTTCCATTGGCGTAGACTGCGGTTGAGCTGGGTCGCGTTGCCGTTGTAGTGGTCGACTTCGATCTCCACTGCGACCATCCGGGTCGAGGGGTTGAGGAACTGACGGCCGGGCTGGGCCGGATGGAACATGACCTCGCGGGTGCGGAACTCGACGCCGCCGCGGGTGTGATAGCTACGGCAGCAGCGCGAGCAGGTGTCTTCGTCGTCCTCGCAGCGGCCTTGGTTCTCGAGGTTGCGGTTGCAGTTCTGGCAGCGTCGGCATTCGCAGCAGCCTTGGGTGCAATAACCGCAGTCGTCGCATAAGGCGTAAGTGGGTTGAGGGTCGCCGCAGGCAAGGCAGTTTCGTGTTTCTTCTTGAGGGTGGCGATCGTCGAGCCACGCGCCCGTCAGGTAGGTGCGTCGCATGATATCGTTGTAGAGCCAGCGAATGCGCTCGCACTGGTTGCAGGCGCAGAAGGGGTCGGATTCTTGGCGTTGGGCGGCCTCTTGGACGTGGGTGAGGGTGTAGAACTGCGGGAGGGGGCCGTGTTCGTTGACCCAGTCGCGAATCTCCCGTGCGAGGTCGCTGTATTCGAGTTCAGGCATTTGATTGTCTACCTTCCTCCTCGATCGGTTCCTCGAGGGCTTTCTTGTACTCGTGGTCGCGGGCCAGCTTGCGCTGGCGTTCGCGGAGGGCGGCGAGCTCGCGTCCGAAGCGTGCTCCTTCCGGGGGCCAGGGATGGATCCGGCTCATGCGGGCTCCTTGAGGCGCGTGGCGACGAGCATCATGCGTCGTAGGTGTCGAACGTTGGGTTCGTAGAGGAAGACGCCGTCGGCCGCGGACCAGAGGTCGACGATGTCGTTGTGGTCGAGTCCTAGTGCCTGGCCCGCCTCCCAGGACGTTTCGGTGCAGAAGATACCGAGTCCGCGTATGCCGGCGACGAAGGAGATCGGGCAGATGTTGGGGCACGGGCCGAGGGTCTTGCGGGTGAGGGCCGCGTGCCGGATGGGGTTCGACTTGATCGCTGGGTGGAAGACCCAGTCTTCTTGGGTGGAGTAGCGGAAGAACTCGTACATGAACTCTTCGCGGGTCATGCGGCCTCCTTCTGATAGGTCGCAGCTAGGAGCTGGCGGCGAACTCGTGCGTGGAGCTCGGGTTCTGTGTCGATCGTCGAGCCGGCGCCGTCGGCGGCGTCGGCGATCAGGTTGCGGACGTGGTAGTTGAGGTTAAGGAGCTGCGCGGCTTCTTTCCAGGTGCGGTAGCCGATGCCGGGTCCGAAGCGGCAGTGGGCGACGAACTGGATCGGGCAGCGGTCGAAGTCCGGGAGTCCGTAGCGGAGGGTGCCGAAGCCCGTGTCGACGCGCCACAGCTCGCCGGTGCGGAAGGCGAGCTTGAAGAAGGTGAGGAGGAAGGCTTCGAGCTGGAGCAGGTTGGTTGCAGTCATGATAGAACCTCCGTGGTAGGCTGTTGTTTGCCTACAGTGCGTTGTTGATGAAGCGGTCGATGAGCTCGAACTGGACGTTCGCGTAGGCGAAGAGGATCGCGAACGTGGAGACGGCGTCGGCCATGGGGCCGAGGTTGACGGGTGGCGCGTCCTGTGCCTTGCGCCAGGCCAGCTCGTCGACGTTGTCCTCGACGAGCTCGCCGGCCGGGTTGTAGATCGCGACGCGCAGGCCCTTTTCCTTGGCGACTTTGATCATGTGGGCGGTGCCCTTGCTTTCGCCATCCCAGATTGCGACGAGGGCCGTGGCATCGTCGGCCATCTGGACGTTGCGGCGGAAGCCGGCCGTCTTGCCGAACTGTTCCCAGTCCGCCAGGTAGACCTCGCCGTGGATCTTTCGAACCTTGGCGATCTGCTCGGCGATCTGGTCTACGCCGCGGGCGCCGCCGGTCAACACGAACGTGATAGGCCATGGGCAGGACTGCATGACCTTGTCGACGAGGGCGATGTCGTTGATCGAGCGGGAGCCAGCGATGATGGTACGCATGTCGGTTCTCCTCAGGCGTTTGCAGCGTGTAGGGCGACGGCGATGTTGCTCTTGCCGAAGCACGTTGATGGGTCGCAGTCCTCGGATCCGCAGAGGCACGGTTCGGTGCCCAGGTCGGGGTCGTCGATCGAGACGAGCTCGAGGCGGAGGGCGAGGTTGCGGGTGAAGCGGTAGAACGCTCGCTGATCCATGGTGGATTCGGCGAGCAGCAGGAGGGCCGCTTGCGTGGTCGCAAGGTGGTTGGTTTCGCGACTCGACGTGAGGCCGAGGCGAATCGTTGAGGGTTCGTCTCCATGCAGTGTAGCGAGTCGATTCAGTTTGTACATGAAGACGGTGCGAGGGATGCCGAGAGCCAGGGCCGCGGCCTTCTGGTTCCCGTTGGTGCGGAGCGCGTGCTTGAGAAGCTCGTACTCCTGGGTGTGCAGGGCAGTTGGCTTGGTGTACTTCCGACGCGCAGGCATCGGTTAGTCTTCCAGTACGGATTCGATCGTCTGAATGGTCGCGAACTCAAAGCCGAGCTCGAAGACCTTGTTGCAGGCGTCGGTGATCGCGCGCTCGAGGGTGCTAGCGCGAGCGGTGACGCTGGTCTCGGTGGGGTCGCGGTACGTAGGGAAGGCGGTGACAACGAAGGTCATTCGTTCCTCCTAGTGGTGCAACCAAACATGATAGTGTCGGTTGCAATGATAGTTCTGCTGTGCGGTGCGCTATGTGGTCTGCGTAGTCTCGGCTCGCCTGGCTCGCGGCCCGCGCATGCGTGCGCCGCGTCCCCTTGCCGCCTGGCATCCGTTCCACCGCGCCCATCGTGCTTGCCGCCCGACTCCCGGACCGATAAGGGAAGCCGTTGTGACTACATGGTCGCGGCCTTGCTGCGTTCGTCGCAGGCTCCGAGCTAGGCTCGAAACGGACCGTTCGATTGTGCGCCGAGCAACATGGCGCGGGTCATGCGATGCGAGGTATCTAGCTCCGGGTTGAACGCTGGTAGGCTACGCCTGTTAGCTGACCGGGAGCATCCTCGGTGAGTCTTGCTCGCCCCGCCGTTTTCTCGTCCGGGGTCGCGATGACCTACCGTGCTACGTTGCTATTGCCGTGCCAGCCAGCCAGCCTGCAATTGCTTACGTTTCCGCGCCGTGAACCGTTGCATCCGCGTCGCTTCGGCACGTTTGCAACGGCACCGGCGCGACGTGCTGTATTCGTTCACCTTTCTAGCCGGCACATTTTCGCCAGCGTCATCGAGTTGCCGCTAGCATGATAGTGAGCAAGCCTATGCCTTGGAGCACTGCGCTTGCCTGCGCGCGTGCCCACGCGAGAGCTCGAGCGCACATGCCGTGTCAAGGCGTGAGAACGTCCATTCTCGCGCCGTGGTCCTCGTGCCACCCATCCTCTGCTGTGCGCTTTTCTATGTCCCCTGCCTTTCGCACAGCGATGTCTCAGGCCCATGGCATAGAGTCTGCGTCACCGCATGGTACCCGCTGTGGCAGAGGCCGTGCGGGGGCCTGTAGCGGGCCGCGGCCGGTCACCTCACGCCATATCCTCTGCACCGGGAGGAAAAAACCGACACGCGAGCCCGATCGTGCGTGCTTGCAATTGCTGGCAGAAGTATGCTATAGTGCATGCCGTGCCTGTCGCTCTCGCCCGCGTCCCTGACGCCGTGCTCGCTCCGGTCGCGAATCAGACCGGCTACGAGCCCCACGCGCTCGACGAGACGATCGCGCGGCACATCGCGGTCGCCGAGAAGGCGATCCGCGTCGCCCAGGCCCTCGAGCCCCTGGTGACCGAGACCGTTCGACGGCTGTCGGACGCGAAGATCGAGGTCGGCACCGAGGCCCCGGCCGCCAACCAGGCCACCATCCTCTTCGACCGCATGACGAAGGCTTCGCTGAACCTGGTGAAGGCGGTCGACGAGCTCTCCCGCCTCCGTTCCTTCGTCGCCGGCGGCCCGGATTCCCGCCCCGATCTCTCCGCCAAGGGAGAGACAGAGCTCCGCGACGTCCTCCTGGACGCTCTCCGCAAGCTCGGGATCACACCGGCGATGCTCAAGGCCCTCGAATGACCGAAATTCCCGCTCTTCACGAGCATCCGTGCTCCCGTTGCGGCGATTTCTACGCCTGCGACGACCCTTTCTGTGCGGTTCCGCACGCCGAGTACGTCTGCGACGACTGCGGATCCGTCCGCGGCGTCTTTTCGCGCCTCGGAATCACGTTCCGCGCGGCCTGCGCCGCCGCGGCGCTCGTTTTTCTGCTCGCCGCGACCCCGATTTTCGCGCAGTCGCCCGCCGGCGCCTTCCCCCCGCCCCACCCCACCGCCTCCAGCACGACCACGACCACCGCACCCGACACCGACGCGCCCCCGTTCTGGTCGTCCATGTGCTCGAAGTGCCCGACGACCACGACCATTCCGCACCAGTGCTTCGTCGGGATCGACGCCGCGCCGCAGCCGCACCCGAACGGTCACCTGATCCGCCTCGAGATCCGCGGCTCCTGCCTCGAGCGCCCCCTCTGGATCACGACCAACGCCGCCGGCGTGCTCGAGATCATCCGCTCCCTCTACACAGCCCTCGGAGTCCAGACCTCACTGTGAACGCAGCCTTCGGCAAGAACGGCGGCCTCCTACAGACGGCGGTCGAGGCCGCGGAGCTGCTCGCCGCGCGCTCCGAACTCGACCCGCTCCGTGATCTGGCCCTTGGTGACGACCCGGGCCTCTTCGCGCACCAGGACCGCTTCCTCAAGTCCGAGAAGTCGGAGACCTGGCTCTTCGGCGCGAACCGATCGGGCAAGACGAAGGTCCTCGCCGCCGCCGGCGCCGCGCTCCTCCGCTACGGCATCCCGGATCCGCGCCCGGCCTACGTCGGCAACGGCAACTGGATCTACGACCGGGCCGTCGCGATGTGGGCGATCAGCCTCAAGTACGACCAGTCCCGGAACATCCTCCAGCCGTACATGTTCAACAACGGCGCCGGCGTCGGGATCGAGCCGTTCATCCCCGCCTCCGAGGTCGCCAACTGGAACGTCACCAACCAGACGCTCCGCCTCAAGAACGGCTCCGAGTGCATCTTCAAGTCCGCCGACTCGGGCCGCGACGCCTTCCCCGGCACCGCCAAGGACCACATCCTCTTCGACGAGGTCCCGCCCAAGGAAGTCTACGGCGAGTGCGCCATGCGCGTCGGCGGCGGCCGTGCCCTCCGCATCTGGGGCGCCGCGACCATCCTCCCGCCCCCCGGCGAGCAGGGTGGCGTCTCCTGGATGTACGCCGACAAGGTGCGTCCCTGGATCGCCGGCGGCAAGAACGATCCCAACCTGGAGATCATCACCGCTTCCATCTACGACAACCCGACGATCCTGCCCGAAGAGCTCGAGCGCATGGAGTCGCTCTACCAGCCGGGCAGCCCTGAGTACCTGATCCGCATGAAGGGTGAGCTCCTCGCCTCGATCGGCGGCTCGCTCGTCTACCCCGGCTTCCACGCCGAGTTCCACATGCAGGAGGACGTCCCGGTCGTCCCGAATCTCCCCCTGGTGCTCACCGTCGACTTCAACCCCGAGAACGGCGTCTGGCTCGTCGGGCAGAAGGTCGGCCAGGAGTTCCGGATCCTCGACGAGATCACCCTGGAACGGTCCGACATTCCCTCCATGGTACATGCCTTCCGCGCCTCGTTCCCGAACCACTCGGGCGAGCTCTGGATCTACGGCGACGCCACCGGCCGCCGGCGCCACCAGCAGACGGGTGAGGCCGACTTCTTCCTCGTCCAAGAGCACCTGCAAAACTACCCGTCCCCGATCCGCTTCTGCCTCCCCGACGTCAACCCGCCCGTCCGCGACCGCGTCGCCGCCGTCAATCGCCTCTTCTCCCCTGGTGACGGCGTCCGTCGAATCATCATCGACTCGCGCTGCACGAAGCTCCAGGACGAGCTCGAGCGCACCGTCTGGAAGGCCGACGGGAAGATCAACAAGACCATCTGCCGCTCGGACGGCCCCGACTCCCTCGGCTACTGGGTCGTCTACGAGGCCCCCGTCCCGCGCTACGTCGCGTCCCCCAACCGCCTGACCTCGATCCGCCGTCCCACGTACTTCCAGGGTCAGTCGGGCCAGGTCTTCCCCTACTCGCGTGGCGGCCGTGCGCGCGGCCCGCGCTACGCCACAGCCTGACACGGAAGTCATCAAGCACATGCTGACGCAAGACGAGCTCAACGCCGCGGCGGCCGACGAGGGACTGCTTCTCACCATCGGCCAGCGCGCGTACCAGCGGTCCCGGCAGACCCGCGTCTCCCGCCGGCGGAAGAACGAGACGAACTGGCAGGCGTACCACGGCGAGATCGACTTCTCGTACAAAGCGCCGTTCCAGTCCCGCGAAGTGCTCCCCGACTTCCCCGTCGCGGTCGAGCAGATCGTCGGCACGTTCGAGCGCGCCCTCACCGACAACGACAACTGGCTCACGGCCGACGCGGTCGGCGCCGGCGGCAACCTGATCGAGGCCGACCTGGTGAAGGGCCTCCTCCTCCACTACCTCAAGCGCCTCTACGTCCCCGGCAACCGCCCCGACACCGCCTACGGCATCGACGCCTTCATCGGCGACGCCACCAAGCGCGGCATCCTCGAGGGCGTCATCGTCGCCAAGGTCTTCCCCGTGTTCATCAAGGAGGAGGCCGTCCGCGTCGAGATGACGAAGCCCGACGCCGACGGCGCCTACGACGCGAACCACCTGGGCGGCGAGGAGAAGAAGGGCGAGTCCGTCGAACGCTTCCGCATCGCGATCGACCTGGTGCCCTTCGCCGACTACTTCCCCGACCCCTCCCCGGCCAAGAACTTCGAGATCCACCGCACCCGCATCCAGCTCCACGAGCTCCTTGGCAACCCCGAGTACGACCAGGAGGCCGTCGAGCGTCTCTACGGCAAGGCCCAGCAGGAGTTCGACGAGCTCACCAAGCGGATCGAGACGCAGCAGGACTACGTCGAGCAGGACCCGTTCGAGATCGAGCTCTACGAATACTGGGGCAACGTCATCGACTACCGCAACGGGCACGTCCTCCACTACAACGTCTTCTACGCCTGGGCGGGCAACGAGATCGTCCGCAAGCCGACGAAGAACCCGAACTGGGACGGCTGCTCGCCCTTCATCGACGCCGCGATCCTTCGCACGCCGAACTCCGTCTCGCACAAGGCCCTCGCCGACCACGCCGTCCCGATGTGGCGCGCGGGCTCCGAGCTCCTGAACCTCATGCTCGACCAGGCGATGCGGGGGGCGTGGGGGGTGGGGCAGCTCCGCCCCGACATCATGGAGAACCCCGAGGAGGTCGCCGACGGCGTCCCGCAGGGGTACACGGCGGTCCTCAAGCCGAACGTCCCGCAGCAGTCGAAGTTCTACGAGCGCGTCGACAACGGCGAGGCGCCGCAGATCTCGATCGAGATGATGAATCGGCTCGAGGCGAGCCACAACACCGCGCTCGCGACCCCCGACATGAAGCTCGGGCAGATGTCGCCGCGGCAGGCCACCGCCACCGAGACGGTCCAGGTCATGCAGTCGTCGGGCTCGCTCTACGAGTCCTTCGCCGCCCGCGTCGAAGCCAACTGCCTCGAGCCCATCTTCGAGAAGTGCTGGAAGCTGATCATCCAGTACGCCGAGGACTTCATGGAGCCCGAGCTCGTCCAGATCCTCGGCTCGCGTCGCGCGATGATCCTCACCGATCTCCCTGACGCCGATCGGTACAAGCTCCTCCGCAACGCGCGCATCAAGGTACGCGGCCTGCGCGGCGTCGCCGCCAAGGAACGCAAGTTCCAGAAGCTCATGACGATCGCGAACTTCATGGGCCAGAACCCGACGTTCGCCGACCACTTCGCGCAGACCCGCAGCCTCCCGAAGTTCTTCGACACCTTGATCGCGGCCACCGGCGAGGACCCGGAGCTCTGGGCGCTCGACGAGGAGGAGGTCGCGGCGGCCGAGGAAGCCGCGGCGGCCGGCGAGCCCGGCGGCGGCCAGCTCGACCCCGAGCTCCTGGCGCAAGCCGGGGGCGGCGGCAGCCCCGTCGGCGACGTCACGGCCGCCGAGGCCCAGCGCGGCGCCGAGTCGCAGTTCGCCCCCAACAACCCCGCGGCGACGCCCGCGTAAAGGAGAGCCCCATGCCGATGAAGGTGTACGACGTCGCCGTCGACCAGGACCAGAAGCGAGGGTACTCGACGCCCGGCAAGCCGGCGATGCCGCTCGCCGCGCCGACCGGCCCGCGCATGCGCGGCCAGGAGCGCGCGAAGGCCCCCAAGCCCATCGCCGCGGGCAAGGACTACGCGCCCGACCCGTCGCGGCGCAACCGCCGGTCGTTCGGCGTCGGCTACGGAGACCAGTGATGGCGAAGGTTCGTCAGACGAAGCTCACCGGCAAGCTCTACAAGCACCTGGGTCACTTCACCAAGCCCGGGTTCGTTGCCGAAGGCCACAACACCACGCCGGGCACCGCCGGCTACGACCGTGACGGCGCGCGGCGCGCGGCCCGCGCTCGCCTGATCAACACCGGCAGCGCCTACGACTCCGCCACCAACCCCGTCGCCACGGCGCGCATGGTGCGTCGCGAGGCGGTCCAGAGCGCGCAGACGCCGGCGGCGAAGGCCGAAGCGCGTCTCGCCGGCCGAGAGGCTGTCAAGGCCGCGAAGCAGCTCCGCGACACGCGCACGCCCCACCAGCGCGCCGCGGCGAACATGGCCCTCCGCGTCTCCCGCAGCGTCCAGCGCACCGCGAAGGGCGGCCGATTCGCCTACTGAGCACCACATGAACCTCGACCTCACCGACAAGCGCGGCATCTCCAGCTTCACGATGCTCCAGGACATGCAGACCTGGTGGCAGACCTGGGGGCCGCACATCGCCGAGCGCGAAGGGAAGAAGGGGTGGATCCTCTTCCTCCTCGACGCCATCGACAAGGCACAGGAGCTCCAGATGACCATGAGCCGCCTCCTCCGCAACAAGCCCCAGTGGGACACCACCGGCTGGAACCAGCGGGAGTGGTGTTCCGTCCTCGCCAACGCCGAGGAGGGCGCGGCCTGGTTCGACACCAACATGCCGAGCCTGCGCGACGTCCCCGAGTGGGCACAGTTCCTCCTCGTCGCGCTGTCCTCGATCTTCTCCGCGCAGATCCGCGTCTGCCGCGAGCTCGGCGAGGTCCAGCGCAAGGGGCATCTCCTGGTGAACCTCGCGCCGAGTGACACCCGGCCCGGCCTACAGGAGCTTGAGTCGTGAGCTTCACCCCGAAGCAGATGGACGTGCTCGAGCGTCAGATCGGCCGCGGCCGAGACGCGACGACGTGCCTCGAAGTCATGGGGCCGAACCTGATCGAGCGCATCCAGATCATCGTCAAGGAAGCCAGCCACAGCTTTCGCAACAACCAGTGCGATCCGATGACCGCACTGCGCTACATCGCGGCCCTTTCCGAGAACTTCATCCATCTCGAGGAGCTCCAGCTCCGCGTGGATGCAGGGGCGAGCGCCGCAGAAAAGCTCTTCGCGCGACCGGCAACCGCCGCGTGAACTGAGAAGGAGACACAATGGCCCGATCCGCAACGACCGTCGACTGGGAGTCCGCAACGGCGTTCCTCACCGGCAGCGAGCCCGTGGAGAACGACGAGGAGCAGGACACCAACCAGGAGACCGCCGAGGACGACACCGAGACGCCCGAGAACGAAGAGGACGAACCCGAACTCGTGGAGTTCAGCTACAAGGGGCGCAAGCTCCGCGTGACTCCCGAGGACGCCGAAGCCCTCGAAGATCTCCGCCGGCAGGCCCGCGGAGCCAACGGACGACTCGGCAGTGAGAACGCCAACCTCCGGGAGCGGCTCGCCCGACTCGAAGGACAGATCGCCAGCCGCGGGAACGAGCGTCCCGCCGTCGACGACGGTCCGAAGAAGCCGGATCCCGAGCTCGCACTGACCAACTTCCCGGAGTGGCAGCGTCAGTACGACGCCTACGAAGAGGCACAGCGCGTTCGCATCGTGAAGGTCATCCAAGAGGAGATCAACACGGGGCGATCGAAGGCGCAGGAAGAGGCCGAGAAGGCCGCCCGCGGCCGGCGCTGGGCCGACACGTTCTACTCCGAATACCCGCATCTCCGCAGCAAGGCCCGCATGGCGACCGTCGCGCAGGTCTACGCCGAGAACCGTGAGGAGCTCGACGGCTACGGAGACGACTTCGACACCGCATTCCCTCGCCTCGCCGAGCTCGCCGAGGAACGCATCGCCGAGATCGCCGGCGGCAGCAGCACCCGGCGGGGGAAGGCAAACAAAAACCAGCGACCGCCGACGCCGGCCTCGAGCCGACCGGCCACGCCCCGCGGCACGCGCGAAGAGGTCGAGCTCGACCGACCTCGTGGTGGCGCAGCGTGGCAGCGCAAGGAACGCGCCCGGCTCCGCGGCGAGTCGTAAGCAAAGGAAAGAGCCAAGATGGCGAACTACTCCTGGACCTTCGACGCCCCCACGGGCGTCTTCAAGAACCACGCGCTCTCGTCGGACATGTACGAGAACGCGCTCCAGAACTCCGTCTTCATGCCCTACGTGGACATCAAGGAGGAGTTCGGGAAGGGCAAGGGCGAGAGCCTGACCTTCCCGCGGTTCACGCACATCACCGAGCCGAGCTCGGCCGAGCTCGTCGAGCTCTCGCCGATCCCGGAGGTCGAGTTCAGCATCTCGACGTCGAGCTTCGTGGTGAAGGAGTACGGCGTGGCCGTCCCCTACACCTGCAAGCTCGAGATGCTGTCCAAGTACAACATCGAGGACCTCGTGCAGCGGACGCTCATGGAGCAGAAGCGCCTGGTCCTCGACACGCTGGCGGCGAACGCCTTCCAGCTCGCGTCCGTGAAGTACGTGCCGACCGCGGCCGGCACGGCCAGCATCACCACGAACGGCACGCCGTCGGGCACGGCCGTCGCGACCCTCGACTTCTTCCACGTCGAGGACATCTCGCAGTACATGTACGACACGCTCAACGTGCCGTACCTGGACGGTGAGACGTACACCGCCATCTTCCGCGCGAAGACCCTGACGTCGCTGCGTCGCGACTCGGACTTCGTCGCGTGGAACCAGTACACGAACCCGAAGGCGAAGGCCAAGGGCGAGTGCGGCATCATCGAGCGCATCAAGTTCGTCGAGACGAACCACGCCGCGGCGCTCGGCTACGTCGGCAGCAACAGCTTCGGCGAGGGTGTCGTGTTCGGCAAGGACGCGGTCGGCATGGTCGAGGCGGAGACCCCGCACCTGCGCGCGGCGCTCCCGAGCGGTCACGGCCGCTTCAAGAGCATCGCGTGGTACGGCCTCTTCGGCTTCAACATCATCTGGGACTCGGGCAGCGTCGGCGAGGCGAAGATCGTCCACGTCACGTCGGCCTAAGGCCCGAGCCAGCAAACAACAGCCAACACAAGGAGAACTCTCCATGCACCGACCCGGATACTTCCAGCTCGTCAGCTCGGCGATCGTCAACCCGTCGAGCACCGGCGACAAGACGGTCTTCCAGATCGTCGAACCCTGCACCGTCTACGAGGCCGGCTTCCTGGTGACCAGCGCCATCGCTGGCACGGGCCTCGGCCTCTCGTTCGATCGCCGGCCGACCGCCGGCAGCGACTCCGGTCGCGGCACCGCGGACGTGGCCCTCGTCTCCTCGACGGGCGCCACCCAGGCGCAGGGCAAGTGCGTCCGCAAGGACGTCTCGGTCAACCTGAACAAGGGCGACGAAGTGGTCGTGGAAGTCACGACCGCGAGCTCGGGTGGCGGCGTGTTCGCCTACCTCAAGTGCATCGCCGGCGGCCAGGGCGCGCTCGAGGCCGACGACGTCGCGTCCGTCTGACCTGACCCCACCTGAAAGGGGGTGAATCAACATGGCGACCAAGACCAAGCGCCCGATCCCGGGCGCCAAGAAGGCACCGAAGAAGGTGCGCTGATCCACAGGACCGGAGCGGGCGGGGGCGAAAGCCCCCTCCTGCTCCCGCCCTACTCTCCCCAAGGAGCTTTCTACCATGCAGACCGAAACCGTCACCACGCCCTCCGGGGTTCCGAATCACAAGGCCCGGTTCGCGATGAACCGCTTCCTCGGTGATCCGCGCCCCAACCCGAAGTTCGGGTACGTGCCGCAGCCGAATCCCGACTACCACGCCCCGATCCTCTTCGACGGGGAGCAGTTCACGAACGAGCGTGGCGACGTCATTCCGAAGAAGGACGTCCCCGCCTACATCCTCGACGCCGTCAAGGGCGTCTCGTCCACGGCGCGTCGCGCGGCTGACGTGCGCGTCGAGACCTCACTCGAGCAGGCGATGAAGGCGTCCACCCTTCCCGATCGGCCCGCCCCGGCGCCGAAGCGTGGCCGCGGCCGTCCTCGGAAGGTGGTGGCGTAATGGCGTTCTCCACCACGAAGAACCTGACGCGGCCGATGAAGGCGGTTCGCGTCGCCACCTACACGATGAACGACACTGCCGGTAACGGCGCCGCGGAGAACTTCGCGGACTGTGACCGCATCACCATCCAGGTCACCGGCACCTTCGCGTCGGGCATCATCTCGCTTCAAGTCTCCAACGACGGGACCAACTTCGTCGCCGCGCCGACGGCAGTCTCCATCAACGCCGCCGGCGTCGTGGCGGTTGCCGAGAACTCGCTCGGCTTCCTCTACTACCGCCCTGTCCTGGCGAGCGGCGGATCCACGACGGCGCTCACCGTCACGTTCGTCGGCTCAAGCTCTCGGGCGGCCGGCTGATGGCGGGCGACATCGACATCACGACCTACTACCAGCCCTTCCCGCCGGCGCATCCCTGTCCGACGTGCGGAACGTGCCCCACCTGCGGGGCGCGCACCGCCCCACCCCACCCGCTCCCCCAGCCCTACGTTTCCCCGTACCCGACCACCAACCCGATGCCGCTCGTCGAGTGGACCCTGACGAACGGCTCCTGCACCGGCGTCGGCCCGCGCACGTTCCTCGTCGACTTCGACGCCGTCCGATTCTCCGACGGCTTCACGGACGGCCACTTCCCCGAGCTCGAGGCGCACTGATGGAGGGCAAGGAAACCCTCGGAGGCGCGAAGTAACTCATGGCGAACTACACGACCGTCGACGACCTGATCGCGGACGCGCTCTTCCGCGCGGACGAAGCCACGGATGGCACGAGTGACTACGCCTCGAAGGTCGTGGAGTACCTGAACGCCGTCCAGCACGCCCTGCTCCTGGGGGGCGGGGTGGGGGTGCGCGACCTCGCGACCTCGGCCGGTATCTACTCCTACCTCGTCCAGCTCCCGATCACCGACTGGTGGTGGGCGCGCAAGCAGCCCCGCGGCGTGATTACCACGACGGCCGCCATCACCACCGGGACCGTCACGGCCACGCAGGGGAGCACCAGCATCACCTTCTCCAACGCCCCCGCGGACTCCGTCGCCGGCCGCCGGATCCGCATCGCCGGCCTGCCCACCGTCCCCCGCATCAAGTCGCACACCGCCGCCAGCACCAGCGCCACGCTGGACGCGGCCTGGCCGGAAGAGACGCAGACGACCCAGTCCTACGTCGTGTTCGAGACCGAGTACGACCTCCCGTCCGACTTCCTCCGCTTCGCCGGTCCGCCCGTCCTTCACGCCTCGGGCGCCGAGCCGATCGCCGTCTCCTCGCGCGAGGTCCTGGAGACGAACTTCCCCATCTCGGAGATCACCGCTGGCTACCCGACGCGGGCGGCCATGATCACGCCCACGCGCATCCAGCTCAACCGCTACAAGGACCGGGCCTACCGTCTCGAGTTCGACTACATCTACCTCCCGGCCGACCTCAGCGCCGGTCTGAACGAGCCGATCCTCCCCCGCCATCACCGGCGCGTCCTCTCCACCGGCGCCGCCTCCCTGATCTGCCACGACAAGAACGACACGAAGCAGAAGACGCTCGCTTCGGAGTTCCGCGAGCACGTCTCCCTCCTGGTGCAGGAGCACCGCAAGCAGCTCTCGTCGGGCTCGCAGACCATCGGCCAGTTCCGCGTCCGCTCGCCGGGCCGCCCGCGCCTGATGACCGAGTCAGGGACCATTCTCCTCTGATGCCTTACGATCGCGACAACGGCGTCGTCGCCGACATCCCCGCGGGGCTCGGCGGCATCCGGCTCGACGACAACCGCCTCCAGCGGTCCGCGTTCGACCTGATCGACGCGGAGGGCATCACCCAGGAGGACGGCGTCAACCGCAAGGAAGGCGGTGCCGCGCTCCTCGACACGGCCGGTATCGGCAACACGGTGACCGGCACGGCGACGCTCGGCGCGACTGCTATTTGGCGCGCAGCCATGGCGACCTACGCCGGCGCATCCATCTCCTTCACCAAGGACTTCTCGACCACGCAGGCGGTCGCCGACGCGAAGCTCTCGGGCACGCTCTCCGCGACCCAGAGCTCCCTGGCGCTCGTCGCCGGCTACCGCGGCTCCAGTCCCGCGTTCGTCCGTCGCATCGACGACACGACCAACTCCGTCGGTACCACGCAGATCCTCAACATCCCGGTCGCCGGTGTCTCCGACGCCAATCACGTCATCGTGACGATTCACACCGCCGGCTCCCTCGGCACGTTCACGGTGACTGACACGAACGGCAACGTCTACACCCAGGACGCGGTTCTGACCGACGGCGGCCGTGTCCTGGTGTTCAGTTCAAACATCGCCTCGAGCCTGGTGACCGTCTCCGACTTCATCACCGTCACCTGCTCGGTCGCCGAAGAGTTCAGTTGCACGGCCTGCGAGTACAGCGGCATCACCGCCTTCGACGACGCCGCCGGCGCCCGCTCTGAGGAAGCCTCGGCCGACAGCGGCAACATGGACGCCACGACGTTCGACACACTGCTGATCGGCGCCCTCTCCGTCTTCGAGGAGTCGACTGACACGTTCACGCCCGCGGCCGGTTGGACGAAGCGCGCCGAGCAGGCGCACGCGAGCACCAACACCTTCTACTCCACGCAGTTCTCTCGAACGATCACGGTCGCCGCGCAGAAGCTCGCTCTCGCCGTTCCTGTCGCTGGTGTCGCCTCCGGTGATAGCGTCATCCTCGCCTGCGCCGTCAATACGTCGAGCCCACTTGGTACGTTCAGCGCGACCGACTCGAAAGGCAACACGTACACGCTGGACGCGACGCACACGACCGGCATCTTCCAGACGCGCACGGCGATCCTCAGCGCCCACAATATCACGGCGCTCGTCAACGGCGATACGATCACCGTCACGTTCCCGACCGCGAACGGCGGGTACCTCGAGCGCGCGATCGTCGCCGCCGAGTTTGACGGCCTGACCGGCGTCGACAAGACGGCGACGGCCAGCGGCGCCAGCACCAGTGTCGTCGCGACCCCCGGCGCGCTCGCCTCCGTCCCGCAGGCCCTCGTCATGGCCGGCTCGCTCCGCAACACCGGCGCGCAGTCCGTCACGGCGACCAACAGCTTCACCAAGAACGAGGACGTCAACCTCGGCACGAGCTCGAACCTACGCCTCTGGCAGCAGTACCGCATCGACACCACGAGCGGGACGATCATCGGCCTGCACGACTGGTGGCCGACGTCGGACTCCGCCGACCGTGCCGTCATCACTGCGGCCCACGACGGGAACCTCTACAAGTCGAACAGCGCCACCACCGATCTCAACGCGACGACCCTGGCGACGGGCCTCAGCGCCACCGCGCGCCCCGGCAAGTTCGTCCAGGGTGGCAAGGAGACGGCCGCCGACGCGCGGCACCTGTTCTACTTCAACGGCGTCGACCAGGTCCACGAGATCACTGGCACGGGTACGACGGCGCAGGTGATCTCCGCGCCGGCCTCCGACTGGAGCTCGGGCAACCGCCCGGTCGGCGGCGTCATCCACCGTGCCCGCCTCGTCGCGTTCGGCAACAAGAACCAGCCGCACGCCGCCTACTTCTCGCTCTCCTCGAACCACGAGGACTTCACCACCGACCCCCTGGTGATCACGACGAACGCCGGCGTAGGCGACCGCCTCTACAACGGCGCGTCGTTCAACGGCGTTCTGTACCTATGGAAATACCCTCGCGGCATCTTCTGGCTCGACGACAACGACCTCGCCGAAGCCAACTGGGGCATGTTCACGAAGACCGAGGCGATCGGCTGCGCGCCGTCGCCGCACGCGGTCTGCCCGATGGACGACGACGTCCTGTTCATGAACTCGGACGGTACCTTCCACCTACTGTCGGCGGTCGACGCGCTGTCGGGCACGCAGACCTCCGACCTCTCCCACGCCCTCCGCATCCGCAAGTGGCTCCGCGAGAACGTCAACCTGACGAAGCTCGATCAGGTCACGTCGTGCTGGTACAGCCACAAGAAGGTCGCGCTGTTCGGCGTACCGTCGGCCGGCAGCTCCACGAACGATCTGATCCTCAAGTTCGACTTCGCCTCGCAGGGTGACGAGACGGACGGCGCCGGCGTCAAGTTCACGTACACGCGCCGCGACACCGCCGATGCCCTGGCGCTCTACCGCGATCTCACGCGCGGCATCGAAATCCCGATGATCGGCGAGGGCGGTTTCGTCTACAAACTCGATCAGGACGCCCGCACCAAGAACGGCATCGGCTACGTCGGTGCCTACCAGACGCCGCATCTGGACGGCCGGGCCATGGAGCCGAGCTACAAGAGCACGCGCAAGAACTTCAACGCGCTCGAGCTCGTCATGGAGCCGGTCGCCGCCGGCACGCTCACCGTCGAGGTCTACATCGACGGCACCCTCAGCCAGACGCTCGAGTTCGACGCGACCAAGCGTCGGCAGCGCCGCCGCCTCGTCGGTAACGGCTACGAGATCAGCCTCCGCGTCTCCAACGAAACCGCCAGCGAGGACTTCAAGGTCCTCTCCCACCATGTCTTCTTCAAGCCGATGGCTGGTGAGGCGCAGGGTCGGTAATGCCGCTTTCCCAACGCGACATCGAGCGCCGGCTCGGCCTCCGCGTCAGTAAGTCTGGCGACACGATGACCGGCTTCCTTACCCTGCATGCCGATCCCACGGCGGATCTGCATGCGGTGACGAAGCAGTACGTCGATGATGAGATCGCGGGGGTGGGGGGCGGGGGGTACGACCCGCTCGCTGACGACAAGCATCTCTACCTGATGCAACACAGCGGTCTCAGCACGAACGGCACGACCGTCACCGGCGGTCCGAGTGCCGACACAGGTACGGCGACGCTGCTGCACGATTCCACTGGAGCCTACCTCAACTACGCCACGACAACGTCGGCCGGCGCGGTTGCTGGATGGACGCCGATCACCGGCTCGTTCTCGATGCAGCTTCTTCCGGACGGCGTGTTCGTGATGAAGACCGGCGCCAACGCGAGCGATCTCACGGGCGTTCGCATCTGGGTCGGATTCGACGACGGCGGCAACGAGAACGGCCCAACGCCGGCGAACTCGGTCCTGTTTCGTTTCGACACACAAGACGCCGGCGACACGAACTGGATGACCATCAGCGAGGACGGTTCGAGCAACACCGAGCTCAACAACAGCGGCGTCGCGGTCGCAGCGAACACTCGGTACGTCCTGCGCGTCCAGATCGTCTCGACCACCGAAGCCCGCTTCTACATCAACGGCGCCCTGGTGGCGACGCACACGTCACGCTTTCCCGCCGCTAGCACGACGCTCTCGCCGCGCCTCTACATCCTGAACGGAACGGCCGGCACCGCGCGCAATATCCGCTGTCGGATGATCAAGATCTACTCGCTCTAAGGAGAACTCGAATGGTAGGAGCAGCAGTCGCAGCCGGCGTCGCAGTCGCCGCCACCGCCGCCTCCGCGGCCATGCAGGCCAGCGCCGGCGGCGCGGACGGCAGTGAGGTCGCGGGCGCCGCGGTCCCGCCGCTCTACGAGCGCCTCTTCAACCGCGAGCTGCGCGACACCATCGACACGCAGAAGTCGGTCATCGAGGAGGCGATCGGCCAGGGCAACCTCCTGGCGCCTGAGCTCTACCGCTTCCTCGGCTACGAGCCGATCGTCGAAGAGACGCCGGGCCGCGCCGAGGCGCTCGCCGGGCTCGACGCGGCCCGCAGTAAGGTGAACGAGATCGACCAGGAGCTCGCCGACCTCAAGGGCCAGAAGATCACCGGCAAGGGGAAGGCCAAGGCCCAGGCTCAGAAGGCGAAGCAGAAGCGGATCAAGGAGCTCCAGAAGGCGCGCACCAACGCGCAGAAGAGCCTCACGATCGCGGAGCGCCAGGCGGGCCAGGTCACGGCCCAGCCCAACCGCATCACCGGCTTCCGCCGCCTCCCGGCCGACCAGATCGACCCGCGCTCCCCGTTCAGCGCCCTGAACCCCTCACGCCAGGCCCTCGACCTGGAGAACGAGGCACTCCTCCGCGCCCTCAAGGGCGAGGAGCCGCTCGACCCGACGCTCAAGAACGCGTTCGACGAGAAGGAAGCGATCCTCCGCGAGAAGCTGCTCCGTCAGTTCGGCCCCGACTACGAGGCCAGCACGATCGGTTCCGACGCGCTCCGCAACTTCGAGCGCGAGCGTGGCGAGGCGTTCAGCCAGTACAACCGCGAAGTCATCGGACAGTACGACCAGATGTCCCTGAACCGCGAGAAGGGCCTGTCGGACCTCGGCGGCGCGCATCTCGAGCAGGCCACGTACATCCCGAAGTTCCTGGCGAGCCAGGGCCTCGCGCTCGGGGACGTGATCCGCAACCAGAACAACTACGCCAACACGATGCTCCAGGCACGCGGCCTCAAGGTGGACGCCGCGAAGTCAAAGGCCGCGATCGAGGCCAACAACCAGGACCCGGGCATGGCCGCGGTTTCGTCCGCGCTCGGCGCCATCGGCAGCGGCGCCGGGTCCGTCGCCATGGGTTACGCCACCCCCACGGCGTAAAGGAGAACAGATGCCGCTTTCCGATGTGATCCCGTTCATGGGTGGTTCGGTCCCGGTCCCCGAAGAGTTCGGTGGGGGCGAGGAGGCCGCGGCACCCGCCGCCACCCCCCAGGCTGCCGGCGCCGAAGAGGCCATCCTCCGCCGGCTCGGTATCTCCGACGACACCCTGGCGAAGTACGGCGACGTCCTGGGTACGCGCCCCCGCGGACTCAAGGACGTGGGGCGCGACTTTGCGATCGGCCTGGTGACCCGCGACCCGATGGCCGCGTCCAAGATGAAGGCCGACCTGGTGAACAGCGTCGAGGGCCGGAAGGAGAAGGCCCGCCAGGCCGCCCTCGCGCAGGAAAAGGAGAACCGGCTCAAGGCGCAGACCTACGTCGGCACCCTGATCCAGCTCACCAAGTCGACCCTCTCACCGGCGACCAAGCGCGAGGTTCTCAAGGAGGTCATCGCCACGAACCTCGGCGTCGACGCGCCGGCCGGTGTCCTCAAGATGCTGACCGAGTCCGAGGAGCTCCAGCAGATGAACCCGCAGGCGCTCCTGAACGCCGTCCTCAACGGCGACATCACGCTCGAGGGCCTCGCCGAGGTCCACGGCGACTCGGCCAAGACGATGACCGTCCTGACCCAGTTCGGGCAGATCCGGAAGAACGAGCAGGCGCTCCAGAAGGGGCTCCTCCAGATCGACAAGCTCAAGCGCGGTGGCGGGGGTGGGGCGGGGGGCGGCGGCTACGGCGGGAAGATCCCGTCCAACGCCTTCGCCCTCCTGGAGCAGGAGCGCCGGGCGCGGGCGGCCGGCAAGCCGTACCTGTTCGAGAACTTCAAGCACCTGTCGAACGAGCGCCTCGACCAGATCACTCAGGAGGCGTTCCCGACCAACCTCCCGCACGTCACCAAGAAGCCGGCGAAGGAGGAGAGCGTCGAACTGCTCGACGCGATCGTCGACCGCGCCATCGGCGGCGGGGGCATGGCGCCGACCGACAAGCCCAAGCCGAAGGTGCTCAAGATGGTCGAGCAGCCGGCCCGCGGCCTCCCGCAGGCGCCGTCGACCCCCATGCCGACGATCCCCGCGCACTGATGCCGATCTACACTGTCGAGACGGACCGGGGCACGTTCTCCATCGAGACGGACGCCCCGGTCGCGTCGCCCGAGGAAATGTCGGAGCTCGTCGCCGAGCAGCTCGAGCGCGACACGACCACGAGCACCACGTCCACCCCGACCTCCCGCACGTTCCTCCAGGACGCGGCGCCGGCGGCCATCCGCGCCGTCACCGGCATCAGCGGCTCCCTGGTGGCGGCCGTCCCCTCCCCCGTCACCACGCCGTCGGGCGGCGCGATCGGCGCCGGTGGCGAGTACCTGGCGCAGAAGGTCGAGCAGTTCTACGGCGACCGGGATAAGGTCAACCCGGCCAGCGTCACGGTCGCCGGCGGCCTCGCGGCCCTCCCCGCCTTCGGCGGCCCCGCGGCCACGCTCGGCGCCAACGTCGTGAAGCGCGCGGCGCAGGGCGGCGCCATGGGCGGCGCGGCGTCCGTCGCCACCGAGCTCGCGGAGACCGGCGAGCTCCCGACCCTCGAGCGCGGCC
>FRDC01003246.1_pt1 | contig 44686 bp, 37 predicted proteins | sample 1106171 | NCBI WGS metagenome assembly FRDC01 (sample SAMEA3930566, study PRJEB13176) | freshwater metagenome | biome: Drinking water system; feature: drinking water; material: water | place: Singapore | collected 2014-12-20 | reverse complement strand
TGAGGCGTGAGGCGTGAGGCGTGAGGCGTGAGGCAATGATTGCAGGAAGACTACCGGTGTACGTCAACGACCTCGATGCCGTGGTCGCGCAGGCAATCGCCGAAGATGTCGGCGCCTGCGACTGGACCGCGCAGTTGGTCCCGGCCGATCGTCAGGCGGCTGCGCGCGTGATCTCGCGCGAGGCGGCGGTGATCTGCGGGCAGGCCTGGGTCGATGCCGTGTTCGCCCGGATCGACCCGTCCGTGCGCGTCGACTGGCAGGTGGCCGATGGCGAGCGCGTGGGGCCGGATCAGGAGCTGTATCGCCTGCACGGGCCGGCGCGTGCGCTGCTGACCGGCGAGCGCACCGCGCTGAACTTCCTGCAGACCCTGTCCGGCACGGCCACTGCGGTCCGGACCTATGTCGATGCCGTGGCCGGCACCGGTACCGCGATCGTCGATACCCGAAAGACCCTGCCCGGCCTGCGCAACGGCCAGAAGTACGCGGTGCTGTGCGGCGGCGGTGCCAATCACCGCATCGGCCTGTACGACGGCATCCTGATCAAGGAAAACCACATCGCGGCGGCCGGCGGCATCGTCCACGCGATTGCCGCCGCACGCGCGCTGAATGCCGGCGTGCAGTTGATGACGGAAGCGGAAAACCTCGACGAGGCCCGCGCCGCGCTGGCTGCGGATGTCGACCTGCTGCTGGTCGACGAATTCAGCGATGCCGACATCCGCGAAGCCGTGCGCCTGACCCGCGCGCACCGTGCCGCCGGCGGCAAGACGCTGATCGAATACTCCGGTGGCGCAACCCTTGCGACGATCCGGCAACTGGCCGAAACCGGCGTCGATCGGATCTCGATCGGCGCCATCACCAAGCATCTGCGGGCCATCGACCTGTCGATGCGCTTCATCGGAGCCTGATACCGGCTGATTGAACCCAGCGCACGGACGCGGCACACGGGCATCGGTTAATTTCGACGCGCGCAAACACGCGCCACTGCCTACTTCATGTCGAATCTTTCCGCGTCGCTGGTTCCCGAGATGCTGCGCCAAGGCTGGCAACATCGGCCGACGCCGGACGACGCCTATGCCAGCTTCGGCAGTCACGGTGCCGTGCTGTGGTGCGACATCGCGAAGTATTCGCCGCTGGCCAACGCGCTGGTCGCGCAAGGCAGTACCGGCGTCGAGCGTCTGTCCCGCCTGCTGCAGCGGCATTTCGACCGCGTCACCGGCATCGTCCATCGCCACGGCGGAGATTGCAGCGAATTCTTCGGCGACGGCGTATTGGTGATTTTCGCGGCAGCGTCCGAAGACGGCCTCGCCGAAGCGTCGCGCCAGGCGCTGGCCTGCGCCGCCGCGATCATCGCGGAATGTCGCGACGAGCTGGAACCCGGCCTGCGCCTGTCGCTGCATCTGCACCTGACCGCCGGCGCGCTGCAGCTGCTCGACTTCGGCGGCGTCGGCGGCGAGCGCCTGCATGCAGTCGCCGGCGATGCACTGGCGCAACTGGCGCAGATCACGCGCGACCAGTCGCCGAATCGCATCATCGTGTCCCCGGCGCTGGCGGCTCTGGTCGACCAGCCAGCGATGGTCGACCGCCTGCCGCATGGCGGTCTCGTGTTCGAGGTTCAGCAAGCGACGGGCATGGCGATGCCGTCACGCGACGCACTGCCGGCACCACCGGGACTGGACGCCTTCCTTGCGCCACCGGTGCGTCACGGCATCGCCATCGGCGAATTGCGCTGGGCGGCGGAGTTGCGCCATGTGATCGCAGTCTGCGTGCAACTGCCGGGCGTCGATCAGGCCGCCGCCGACTTTCCGCCGCGCATCCACGAGCTGTCGCGGCTGGTGCAGCAGGTCTGCCGACGCCATGAAGGCGTGCTGCGCTGCCTGGCGGTCGACGACAAGGGCGTGGGCTTCCAGCTGGTGTTCGGCCTGCCGCCGCTGTCGCACAACGACGATGCCCTGCGCGCCCTGCGCAGCGCTCGCGAGCTGCATGCCGAGTTCGCGCTGCGCGGTGTCGTCTCCAGCATCGGCATTGCCGCCGGCGATGCCTTCATCGGCGTGCTCGGCAACGATCTGCGCCGCCATTACGCGGTGATCGGCGACGCGGTGAACCTCGCGTCGCGCCTGTCGCACCTGAAAGATGCGCCGGTGCTGTGCGATGAGGCCAGCGTGCGCGACTGCGCGGACCGCGCGCGCTTCACGGCGCTGCCGCGCGTGACGGTCAAGGGCTGGTCCGAGCCATTGCCGATCTGGTCGCCGGACCACGAAGCCGAAGTCCGCACGCCAGTCACGCTGGTCGGCCGAGCCGACGTGCTGGCCACCGTCGACGCCGCCCTCGCCCGCGCCCGCAACGGCCAGAGCGCGACCTGCGTCATCGTCGGCGAGTCGGGCATGGGCAAGTCCGTGGTGATCGGCGCGGCACGGCGTTCGGCGATCGATCAGGACCTGCGCGTGCTGGTCGGCGAATGCGCCCGCATCGAGCAGAACACGCCGTTCCAGGCGCTGCGCGGCATCTACACCGGCTTGCTCGGGCTCGACACGCTGGCCGACAACAACGCCCGGCGCGCGCATCTCGAAGCCGTCTGGGGGCCAGCGCACGGCGACCGCCTGTGCCTGCTGAACGCCGTGATTCCGCTCGATTTCAACGACAGCCCGTGGGCCGCCGGCCTGCTGCCGTCCGAGCGCGTGGCCAGCACCCGCAGCCTGCTGGCCGAACTGCTGCAGGCCGCTGCGCGCGAACACCCGCTGCTGCTGGTGATCGAGGATGCACAGTGGGCCGATGACGAAAGCCTGTTGCTGCTCGAACGCCTTGGCCGTCGGCTGGCCGGTGCCACGATCCTGATCAGCACCCGGCCGCCGATCCTCGCGCTGAACGATCTGATCGACAGCGGCGCGACGCTGATCGACTTGCGTCCGCTGACGGCGAACGAGTGCGGCACGCTGATCGTGACCCAGCTCGGCGCCGTCAGCGTGGCACCGGATGTCGTCGCCAGCCTGCACGAGCGCGCCGCCGGCAATCCGTTCTTCGCCGCCGAACTGGCGCGCTACCTGTTCGACAGCGGCGATCTCGAACGCAGCGCCGATGGCGAAATCCGCCGCGCGCCGCGCGAGGCCAACCGCCCGGCCAGCCTGCCGACCACGGTGCGCGCGACGATCACCAATCGCATCGACAACATGGCACCGTCGGCGCGGCTGACCTTGAAGGTCGAAAGCGTCTCCGGCCATCGAGGCCCGCTGGCGGCGGTCGAGCAGGTGCATCCGCTGCACATCGACAGCCGCACGCTGGCCGAGCACGTTCAATCCCAGCAGCGCATGGGGCTGGTCGACATGATCACCGTCGATGCCGGGCCGGGCTTCGAATTTCGCCACGACATCACCCGCGAAGTGGTCTACGACCTCGTGCTGCCCGAAATGCGGCAGATGCTGCATGCCGATCTCGCCCGCTGGTACGAGTCGACCCGAGGCGACGATCTGGGCGGTCACTACCCGGTGCTGGCCTCGCACTGGGCCGCGGCCGGTCATCCCGAGCGCGCCGCGCGCTACCTCGAACGCGAAGCGGTGCGCGTGTTCAGCAACGGCCACGCGCAGCAGGCGCTGACGACCGGGTTGGCGGCGCTGGCGCTGCTTGGCGTCCACCTGCCGAACGATGCAACTGCGGTCGGTGCCGCCATCGGCGTCGGCATGGGCGAGATCCAGAGCCTGATCGGAAGCCGCTCGCCAGCCGATCACGCCGACCTGCCGGCAATGACCGATGCCGACGCTGCGCGCGCTGTCGCCACCTTGCTGACCGTCGCACCGCTGGCATTCCAGAGCAATCGCATCGATCTCTATGCGCTGGCCTCGATCACCGCGATGCAGCGCACCTTGCGCCACGGCAACGGTGCCGATGCCGCGCAGGTCTATTCGCTGTACTCGGTCGTCCACGGCGCGCTGACCGGGGACCGCGCCGGGGCGGCCGCATGGAGCGACCTGGCCTTGATGCTGGATCTGCGCGATGGCGGCAGTCGCTACGGCGAGGTCGGCTTCGTCCACACCTGGTTCCACAGCCACTGGCAGCGCCCGCTGCGCGACAGCCTGCGCATCAGCCTCGATGCTGCCGAGCGTGGACTGGCGAGCGGCAACCTGCTGTACGCCTGCTTCAACCTGGCGGGCCACGTGATCTACCAGCAGGCCGCCGGCGTGCATCTGGATACCGTGATCGATACCGCGCGTCAGCATTTGGCGCGCAACGGCGGCCGGGTCAAGAACTCGGCGTTCCATATCATCCACGAGATGCAGGTGGCCAAGGCGCTGGCCGGCCGCACGGACGACCTGTGTTCGTTCAGCGACAGCGAGCACGACGAGGCGCGCGACCTGGCGTCGATCCTCGACACGACACTCAGCAACCAGATCGGCTATTTCCTCGTGTCCAAGCTCAAGGTCCATGCGCTGGCTGGCCGCTGGGCGGAAGCGCGGGCCTGGGCCGAGCGCGCCGAAGCCGCGCGGCAGGCGTACGGCGGGCAAACGGCGGAGTTCGAGCTGGTGCAGTACGCCGCGCTGGCCTGCGCGGGGCAGGCGCTGGCGTCGGGTACGGCAGTGGACGCGCACGCCACCGCCCTCGCCGAGCAGATGCGCGCATGGGCGGCGTTGTGTCCGCCGAACTTCGCGCACAAGGCGCGGCTGGTCGATGGCGCGCTGGCGCTGGCCGCCGGCGAGCGTCCGAGAGCGCAGGCGCTGCTGCTGGATGCCGCGAACACCGCCGCCGCCGCCGGCTACGCGCAGGACCATGCGCTGGCACTCGAATGGGCCGCGCGAGCCGCAGCACCGGACGCGGCACCGGCGCTGCGCGTGCGCGCGGCCGAGGCCTGGCAGGCCTGGGGTGCCATGGCGATGGCGCAGCGACTGCGCAGCGACTGAATCAGCGCGCCGTACCAACATCCGTGATTCCCGCGCAGGCGGGAATCCAGGGTCGAGCTTGGCGCACCGCTGCGATCACCGCACGGGATTCCCGCGTTCGCGGGTATGACGGCCATCCGACGCGCGCCGCAATTCGCTGCCGCGCGCTCAGTCCCGCGTCAGCAGCAGCGCGTGCGCGTGCATGTCCGGGCCGAGCGCGAACAGCACCAGATGATCCTTCGCGATCCCCTCGTTCAGCTCGGCCCACGCAAGGTTCACCGGGATATTCGCCGCCGTCATGTTCGCGAACAGCGCCAAGGTGCCGAGGTACTGCGCCGGCTGAATCGCGGCCTGCCATGCGTTGGTCAGCACGCTCGATGCCTGATGGCTGATCAGGCTGATGTCGGCCCCCGCGAGACGGTTGCGCTTCAAGAGTTCCAACACCGCCGCGACCGACGCATCAACGCCGAAACTGCCGAAAGCCTTCGCGCCGTCGGCCGTGATCACGAACGTCGGCGGCGTGTCGAGGCGGCTGTAGCCATCGACTGGCGGTGCCAGCGCGACCGGCTGCCTGGCCATGATCATCGAACCGTAGTGCTCGGTCGCCATCAGCACCTGCTGGTCGACGATGCGCCAGCCGCGCCGCCCGGCCCGGCCCCCGGCACCGACCACGACCGCCGCCGCGCCATCGGCGGCGCTGATTGCCTGCGGCGTGTGGTAGTCGACATGCCGCGTCCAGTTGGTGCCGACCGCCACCAGCACGTTCGTGGCGCGCGCTGCCCGGATCATCGCGTCGGCCAGCAGCAGGCCGGCGTTGAAGTTCGAGAAGTCGTTGGCCAGCGGCAGCACCCAGCAGGTCGCCGACAGGCCGAGTTCGCGATGCAACTGGCTCAGGGCATTCGGCGGGTCGTAGTCGCTGACCGAGCCGATGCCGAGCAGCAGGTCGACATCGGCGGCCGCGAGCTTCGCCGCCGCCAGCGCCGACCGGGCCGCCGGCACCATGATCGTCATCAGATCTTCGCCATCGGCGAGTACCCGACGCTGCTCATAGCCGGCGAACAGGTCCTTGCCCGGCGGATTGTTCGCGTGCAGCCACGCGAAGATCGGATCGTCGTTGCCGCGAATCGTCTTCGGCACGCAGTAGCCGGTGCCGAGGATGCGCGGCACGGATCGAGCCTCATGCATTCGGCGTCACCCAGGTGGGCGCCGGCAGTTGCAGGCGCTGCTGCAGCACGATCTCGGCCGTCTGCAGCGCGCCTTCGACCCAGGTCTGGTTGGTCGAATACGCCTCGCCGCAGACATAGGCCGGGAAGTCGGCCACCGGCTGCGTCATCGTCTGCAGCACCTGCTCGGAGCGATAGCCCGGGTTCCAGAAATGCACCGCGCCGCCGTACGGATCATCGGCCCAGTCCATGTACGCCGCGTCGATCGGAGCCGGCGCGTGCAGTACGCCGTGCATCTGCTGAAGCTGGCGATGCATCTCGGCCACCATCACGTCCGGGGCCTTGTGCGTGCGCCAGTTGCGCCGGTACGGATGCTCGTTGCGCACGGATTTGTGCGCCGGGCCGAACGCGGTCGGCGCATGCGCGTGGTCATGCTTGCGGGCAGCGCGGAAATGCGCGGGACGGTCATCCTCCGGCGACAGCGGCCGCTGCCGCAGCCCGGCCCAGAACGAGACGCTGGTGGCATCGTTGTAGGCCATGATCGCGGCGTGGCCGGATTCGGGATCGACCTTGCTCGCCGGCTCCGAGCCCCAGTAGTAGCACTGGCGCAGCGGCAGGTCGGTCAGCGAACGGCCCTGGCTGACGCCGACCGCCTGCCACCAGGCGTTCGGATAGACCACGAACAGCTTGAACAGCGGCACGCCTTCAACCGAATCAAGCAGCGACTGCACGGCCGGTGCCCGCGCCGGATCAAGCACCGGACCTTCCGGCCGCAGCAGGCGCAGCGCGCGCTTCGGCATCGCCAGCACGATCGCCCGCGCCTTCAGGCTCGGCCGACCCTCGTGATGACGGATTTCGACGCCGGTGCTGCCATCGGCAAAGGTCACGGCATCGAAGCCGGCCACCCAAGTCTCGGTCGAGACACTGCCGCCCATCGCCTTGAAGCGCCGTTCGAGCTGCCACGGCAGGCTTTCGTAGCCGTCATCGAGCAGCGAGTACTTCACCGTCGGCGTGAAGTCGAAGTATTCGGCGAGCAGGTCCGCCGCGTTGGCGTTGGAGCCGAGGCAGTCGTAGCCGATGGTCTTGATCGCCAGCTCGTGCGCTTCCGGGCTCAGCACGCGCGCCAGCAGGTTCCAGAAGCCCCAGCGATGCAGCGGCTGGCCGTCGATGCGGGCGGTGTGCAGGAAGCTGCGCAGCGCGTCGCCGCTCAGGGTCGAGATGCCGGGAAGCAACTGCTCGGCCGCCCAGCCGATCAGGGTCGGCGCTGGATTGGCTGCGTCCAGCGCCTGCTGCTCGGCCCAGCGCAGGCGATACGGCAGCTTCGCGGCATCGCCGAGATCGCGGTTGCGCAGCCGGTGATCGCGCAGGTACGCGAGGTTCGCAGCGGTGTCGACGATCTGCGGATGGCGCGCCATCTTCAGCTCGTTCTCGATCAGGCTGCGCGCCAGGGTCTGGCTCGACACGTAGCGCATGCCGCCGAGTTCGCAGGTGACTTTCGGCATCGTTGGCGGCCGGGCCGACAGCAGTCGGCCACCGATCCGCGCGCTGCCTTCGATGACGGTGACGCTGAGCGTGCGGCCGCCTCGGGTCCATTTCGACAGGATCGGCGATGACGCCGGATCGGCCGTCATCAAACGCCAGCCGGTGTAGAGGCCGGAGACGCCGCCGCCGACGATGGCGACATCGACATCGGGTTGCAGATCAGTGCTGGTCTTGCGGGTCATGCGCGGGTTCCTCGGCGAGCGTGATGGCGCGTCAGGCATGCGGCGGCAGATAGGCCGGGTTGTAGTACGGCGGCACCTGCTTGCGATCGATGCGGGCGACGATCACCTGCGGCCGGCCCTTCGCCGCCGCCTTCAGCACCGCGGGCATCACGGCCGCCAGTTCGTCCGGCGAATCGATGCCATGGGCATCGGCGCCGAGGCCTTCGGCGAACTTGACCAGATCGGGCTTGCCGAGCCCGTACAGGCCGTCATAGACCTTCGGGTCCGCCGGATCGGGGTGCAGGATGCTCATGCCCTGCGTGACCATGTGCAGGTCGTCGTCATTGAGCACGACCCAGATCGCGCCGAGCCGGTAGGCCTGCGCGGTCGAGACTTCGGCACCGTGCATCAGGAAGGCGCCATCCCCGACCACCGCGAGACAGACCCGCTCCGGTGCCGCGAACTTGGCCCCGATGACCGCGCCGACGCCGAAGCCCATCGGCCCCATCGCCAGCGACGGATGAATCTGCCGCGGCGGGTCGATCACGAAGTAATGCGAGGCCCAGCCGACGCAGTTGCCGGAGTCGAGCATCAAGATGGCATCGTCCGGCAGCGCCTCCTGCAGCACGCGAATCAATGCCGGCGGCTTGATCGGCCGGGCCTTGCCTTTGTAGTCGTTCGGCGCCACGAACGGCGAGAAGCGGCGCTTGATGCCGGCCAGCAAATCGCGCCGGGCTTCGATGTCCGCCGCGCTCCAGGTGCACGCGGCGGCGGCCGCCGGCAACGCGTCGAACAGCGCGCCGGCCTCGCCGACGACGCCGAACGCCAGCGGCAGGCCGCGACCGAGCGCGCGGCGGTCGACATCGACCTGAATGATCGGACCCTGCGGTTCGATCATCGGCAGCCAGTTGTGCGTGGCCAGTCCGCCAAGCGCCGAGCCGATGATCAGCAGCGCGTCGTACGGTTCCGCGTTCGGATCGACCAAGGTCGGCTTCATCCAGTATTGCGGCCACTGGCAACTGGCAAAGCCGTAGACCCGCAAAGACAGCGGATGCGATTCCGGGAAGATGCCCTTGCCGTCGGCAGTCGTGATCACCGGAATCTGGTACTGCTCGACGAAAGCCTGCAGCCGGGCCAGCCCGTCGGCCGCGAGCGCCTTGCGGCAGCCGTTGCCGAGGAAGATCAGCGGCCGTTTCGCCTGGCTGAGGGTTTCGGCGATGCGCTGGACGTCGCTGCCAGCAATGCCGCCGGGGCCGCAGCGGTAGCGGGTCGTCGCCTTGGCCAGCCCCGCGGCCGGCAGGGTTTCAAGCGACACGTTGTCCGGCAGGCTCAGGTGAGTCGAGCGCCCGGGCGTGCCGAGCGCGATGCGCAGCGCCTGCTCGATCAGTTCCTGGGCATTGCTGCCGGTGCTGATCATCGCGCTGAAATCGGTGCTGGCCGCGTACAGGCGATTGACATCGAGCCTGAAGTCCGCGCCTTCCTGCAGATAACCCTTGCCGAAGAACTGCTGGGCCACTTCGCCGGTGATGGTCAGCAGCGGCGAGCCGTCGTTGTCGGCGTTCATCGTGCCGGTCAGGGCATTGGTGGCGCCGGGACCGGTGGTGACCATGACCACCCCCAAGCCCCCACTGATCCGGGCGTAGCCGTCGGCGGCATAGGCGGCGCCGGTCTCGTGCCGGCAGATGACGTAGCGAACCTCGTCCCGGGCATTCTTGAAGTTGACCAGCAGGTTCTGCAGACCGCCGCCCGGAATGCCGAAGACGTGTTGCACACCTTCGAGCTTCAGGTAATGCAGGATGGTGTCGGCGACCGTGACATCGACCGACGCCGACGGCGTCACCGGCGCTGCGGGAAAGGGAGATGGCGACATGTGCGGGTGGCTCCTGAGCCGAAATGCCGTCTGCAGCGGCGTATCCGAAGAATGGCCCCGAGCCCGTCGCATGAACAGTCCCTCAGGGCATCACGGGCAGCGCGCAAGAGATGCATGTCGCAAATTGCCGGGATCGCATGCTGAAAGCGGGTGCGAGCCTGCTAGCCTCGTGTCCGCTGCACTGAACCCGGTTCGGCGCGGCCTCGATCCGCCCTGGAGTCTCGACTTGAGCCACGACCTGCACCTGCTGCGCCGCGTGCCGCTGTTTTCGGAACTGACCGACGAGGATCTGCGCAGCATTGCCGATCGCATGACCCTGCGCCGCCTCGGCGCCGGCGAAACGCTGTTCGAGCGCGGCGATCCGGGATCCGCGCTGTATGTCGTGCTGCGCGGCACGGTGCGCGTGCTGCTGCCGTCGGCCAAGCCGGGCAGGAAGCCGGTGGTGCTGGAACAGCTTGATGCCGGCGAATTCGTCGGCGAGATGGGATTGATCGACAGCGAACCGCGCATGGCCAGCGTCGATTCTCCCGGCGGGGCCGACCTGCTCGAATTGACCCGCGAGAACTTCATGCTGCAGCTCGACGGCTCGCCGAGAGTCGGCATCGCGATGCTGGCGATCATGTCGAAGCGCCTGCGGATCGCCGCCGAGCTGCTCGGCACCACGGCCTCGCGCGACATCAACAAGGAGGCCGATGCCGAACTGACCTGGTCGCAGCGGCTGGCGGACCGCGTTGCGGAGTGGAACGGAAGCTGGTCGTTCCTGCTGATCCTGATCTTCGGCACGGCGATCTGGGCCGGCATCAACAGCATTCCGGCGCTGAAGTTCGATCCCTACCCGTTCCAGTTCTTCAACTTCTTCCTGGCGCTGCTGGTCGCGATCCAGGGGCCGCTGCTGATGATGAGCCAGAACCGGCAGACCCGGAAGGAACGGCTGCACGCCGATGCCGACTACGAGGTCAACCTGAAGAACGAGACCGGCATCCACCGCATCCTGTTCGAGATCGCCGAACTGCGCGATCAGCTCGACATGCTGCGCCGGGAGCAGGCCCGTTCGTCCAGCGAGACGTCCGGCGGCTGATGCCGCCGGCGATCGTCGGGTCCGATCGACTGCGAACCCGGCACGCGCACCCGACGATGCACGTGCCGGCAGGTTTCAGCGACCGCCGAGCGATGGTGTGCAGAAGCAGATCGCGTAGATCCGCTGGGGATCGTCGAGACGCTTGATCGCATCACCCAGCGCGTCGGCCGGTTTCGCCAGCGCCTTGCTGCCGGGCAACGTCGCGAGCAGATCTGAAAGGGCGAGCTGGCTCTTGCTGCCGAACAGGTCGCCGACGAACTGCTTGAAGAAATCGCGATCCGGCTGCAGCTCGTTGATCCGGTAGCTGCCCGGCTCCAGTTGCGCGATCGTCGCCAGCGCGGTCTCGGCATCGCTGAAGCTGCCGAGTTCGTCGACCAGACCGAGTTCCTTCGCGGCCTTGCCGCTCCAGACCCGGCCGCGGGCAATCGAGTTGACCTGCTCGACCGGAATCTTGCGGCCCTTGGCCACACCTTCGATGAAGTTGCGGTAACCCTTCTCGATCTGCAGCTGGAACAGGGTCTTGATCTCCGACCCCAGCGGCCGGTCGATGCGCAGCGCGCCGGCCAGCGGCGTGGTGCCGACGCCATCGGTGTGGACGCCGATCTTGTTCAGCGGCTCGGCGAACGTCGGGATCATGCCGAAGATGCCGATCGAGCCGGTGATCGTCGTCGGCTCGGCAAAGATCTTGTTGGCATCCATCGACACCCAGTAGCCGCCGCTCGCCGCGAGCGTCGACATCGATGCGACCACCGGCTTGCCGTCGGCCTGCAGCGCCAGCACGCCGCGGCGGATCTTTTCGGACGCGAAGACGCTGCCGCCGGGCGAGTTCACGCGCAGCAGCACGGCCTTGACCTTGTCATCACGCCGGGCCTTTTCGAGCAGCTCGCTGACGGTATCGCCGCCGGCCGTGCCTTCGTCGCCTTCGCCATCGACGATCTCGCCCTGCACCACGACGACCGCGATCTGCTTCGACGCGAGCTGCGCAGCCTTCTCGGCCTTGACCGCGGCCAGATAGCTGCCGGTGTCGATCTGCCGGAACGAGCCGTGGTCGCTGTCCTCGCCAACCTTCTCGATCATCCGCTTGCGGAACTCGGCCTGGGTTTCGACCCGGGTGACGAGCTTGGCGTCGAGCGCGTAGGCGGCGATGTCGCCCCGATGCTTTTCCAGCCCGGCGCTGAGTCCCGTGATGTAGCGGTCAGCAGCATCCGGCGTCAGCTTGCGCGCCTCGCCGACGTTCTTGCCGTATTCCTTCCACAGGTCACCGAGCCAAGCCTGATTGGCGGTGCGCGCTTCCGGCGACATGTCGTTGCGCTCGTACGGCTCCACGGCCGACTTGAACTCGCCGACGCGGAAGATGTTGACCTCGACCCCGAGCTTGTCGAGCGCGTCCTTGAAGTAGTTGGTGTAGACCGAGAAACCTTCGAGCAGCACCGAGCCGAACGGGTCGAGCGAGATCTCGTCAGCCTGTGCCGCGAGGTAGTACTGCTTCTGGTCGAACGAGTCGCCGTAGGCGTAGACCGGCTTGCCGGCGGCCTTGAACTTGCGCAGCGCGACGGCGATTTCCTCGAGCTGCGGCAGGCCGGCACCTTCCATCTCGTCCGGCTTGACCACGATGTACGGAATGCGCGAATCGGTGGTCGCGGCGTCGATCGCCTCGACCACTTCGCGCAGCGAGGTCTGCGTCGGCTTGGCGTCGCTGAACTGGCGCAGGAAATGACGGCTGCGATCATCAGCGACCTGATCGCTCAGTTCGCCGAACGGGATGACGGTCAGCGCGAGGTTGTCCTCGATCGTCGGTGCGGTGTTCTTCGAGCCGGCCCACAGGCTGACGCCGATCACGACCAGCGTGATGACCACGAGGGCGCGCCAGCAGAAGACGATCAGGGTCCAGATCCAGCTGAACAGGCGCACGATCAGGGAGCGCGGTTCTTTCATTCGTGAAAAATCCGGGAATAAGGGGGAGCAGCGAATGTATCCCACAGGCCCGCAAAAAGCGCGGCGCGCTCGGCGAACGCGCGTGTCATCGCGACCGGGGAATCGCCGTGACGCTGAGGCGCAATGCCTTGGGATGCGTCGGTCGCCGTCCGGGTTTGCTACCCTGCCGCCCCGCGCGCGATCGGCACCTGTGCGCACGGTGCCGCAGGCGGCCGGCACGGCGGCCTTGTCTGCCAGCGGCGACACCCCATGATCGAAACAGCGAAAATGGCGGTGTCTGGCGGACTCGCGCCGGCTCGCGGTCAGGTCGCTGGCACCGCTCCGCCGCGTTCATCCAGATTCACCGGCAATCCCTGCACGATCAACGTCTTGCCGCTTACAGGAAACTTTCAGCCCGTCCATGAGCAACCACCATCCCCTGATCATTCTCGGCTCCGGCCCGGCCGGCTACACGGCCGCCGTCTACGCCGCGCGCGCCAATCTGAAGCCGGTGCTGATCACCGGCATCGAGCAGGGCGGCCAACTGATGACCACCACCGAGGTCGACAACTGGCCGGGCGATGTCGAAGGACTGATGGGCCCCGATCTGATGGACCGCATGCGCCGCCATGCCGAGCGCTTCGACACGCAGTTCATCTATGACCACATCGACGCGGTCGAACTGAAGAATCGGCCGTTCAAGCTCACCGGCGGCAGCGGCGAATACACCTGCGATGCGCTGATCATCGCCACCGGGGCCAGCGCCAAGTACCTCGGCCTGCCGTCGGAAGAATCCTTCCGCGGCAAGGGCGTGTCGGCCTGCGCGACCTGCGACGGCTTCTTCTACAAGGGTCAGGACGTCGCCGTCATCGGCGGCGGCAACACGGCCGTCGAGGAAGCGCTGTACCTGTCGAACATCGCGAACAAGGTCACCGTCGTGCACCGCCGCGACAAGTTCAAGGGCGAGAAGATCCTGCACGACAAGCTGTTCAAGCGGCAGGCGGAAGGCAAGGTCGAGATCATCTGGAATTCCGAGCTCGACGAAGTGCTTGGCGATGCCAGCGGCGTGACCGGCATGCGGGTTCGCAACGTGCAGGACGGCGCGACGCGCGAGGTCAAGCTGGCCGGTGTCTTCATCGCCATCGGCCATTCGCCGAACACCGCGATCTTCGACGGGCAGCTCGAGATGGCTGGTGGCTATCTGAAGGTGAAGAGCGGCAGCGAGGGTGGTGCCACGGCGACCAGCATCGACGGTGTGTTTGCCGCCGGCGACGTCATGGATCACGTCTACCGGCAGGCGATCACGTCCGCCGGCACCGGCTGTCAGGCCGCGCTCGATGCCGAGAAGTACCTCGACAAGCTGCACGGCCACTGACGCCGTCCGCGCCGACGCGCGGAAGCCCCGAACCCTCCCCGCACGGGAGGGTTTTTTTGTGGCCGCGGCGATGGCACTCTCGCCACATGCGCCGCCTTGCCTCTCTGCTGCTGATCGTCGTGCTCGCCGTGCTGGCCGGATGCGCCAGCGCGCCAAAGGATGATTTCGGCGCGCAGCGGCAGGCGATCATCGAGACCGCGCTCGGCCAGCTCGGCCGGCCGTATCGCTACGGCGGGCGCGATCCGTCCGGCTTCGATTGCAGCGGGCTGGTGCAGTTCTCGTATGCCGAGGCCGGTGTCATCGTGCCGCGCGACACGAAATCCCAGCGCGACTTCGGCAAGACCATCGAGCTCGAACAGGCCCGGCCGGGCGATCTGCTGTTCTATCGCTTCGAGCGCGGCAACGGCCTGCATGTCGGCCTGTACATCGGCGACGGCCGCATGGTGCACGCGCCGGCATCGGGCAAGCAGGTCAGTCTGGTGGCGGTCGGAGCGCCGGAGTGGAAGAAGCGCTACGTCGAAACGGTGCGGCTGCTGCACTGAGCGACGCGCGGCGCGCCATTGATCAGGCCGGAGCGTGGCACCTGCCGCGGCAGCGTCGAACGGTCAGCGACAGGACTGTGCCGCGTTCAGGAAATCCCGCGTGACCAGTTGCCGGTTGTGCACGCCGTCCGTCAGCACGACGAACCGGCAGGCCCCGCCGCTGTCGCAGAGGTCGCCGCAGGCACCGAAAGCGGGTCCTCTGCGGGCCTCGGGCTCGCCGACGGCGGCCGACAGCAGTTCGTGATTCAGCGCGTCGAACGCATCGATCATCGACGGCGATGACCCAATCAAACCGTGGTGGCCGGCCATCGTCAGCAGCATCAGCGTCAGCACCAGCACGCTGAACATCACCAGCCCGCCCTCGGACCAGCGTTTGACTTTCTCCTGCCGTTCACGGGCGACACGGACCCGAGCGCGCTCGGACTGACTGACAGTCATCGGTATCGGAGCGCCCGACCACCGCTTCCGGAACATAAACACCTCCTGTGTCGCTCCGGTTCGGGTGGCTACAAGTCCTGTGCCCGAGGCCGACCACGCGGAGATGACACTGCGGAAGTGGCATGGCCGTGCCCACGAGCCGCCGTCAAGCCTCTGATGACATGGCGATTTTCGCGAAGGTCACCGGCACACGACACGGCTCGCGCAGGGTGATGGCAAAGTTCCGGCTGTCAAACGGATGACACCGAGGCCGTGGACGCCTGCCTCGGTGACGTCGTCATGCGGGAGCGATGGCTCAGCTGACGATAATTCGACTCGCCTCGCCCGACGGCTTGGCGCTGGACAGGATCAGCGCATTCAGGCGCCGCACGAACGCTGCCGGGTCTTCCAACTGCCCGCCTTCGGCCAGCACGGACTGGTCGTACAGGATCGCCGCCAGATCGCCGAACTCGGCGTCGTCGGTCGCGTTCTTCAGGCGCGTGACGAACGGATGGTCCGGGTTGATCTCGAGCACCGGCGGCAGCGCCGGCGCGGCCTGTCCGGCCTGCTTCAGGATCTTTTCGAGGCGGCGGCTCATGCCGTAGTCCGGCGCCACCAGACAGGCCGGCGATTCGACCAGCCGCGACGACACCTTGGCCGACTCGATCTTCGTGCCGAGCGCGGTGCCGATCCGCGCCAGCAGCGGCGCGAATTCGGTCTCGATCTTCTCCTTCTCGGGTGTGGCGATCGCCGAATCCAGATCAGCCCCGCCGGTGGCGCAGGATTCCAGCGCCTTGCCGTCGAACTCCGGCAGGTGCATGACCACCCATTCGTCGATCCGGTCGGTCAGCAGCAGCACTTCCCAGCCTCGTCTGCGGAAGCCTTCGACGTGCGGCACAGCGCGCGCGGCGGCGAGCGTATCGGCGGTGACGTAGTAGATCTTGGTCTGGCCTTCCGGCATCCGCGCGACGTAATCGGCCAGCGCCACCTTCGCACCATCGGCAGACGCCGTGGAATCGAAGCGGCACAGCTTGGCGATGCGCTCGCGATTGACGGTGTCCTCGACCAGACCTTCCTTCAGCACCGCGCCGAACACGTCGTAGAACTTGCCGTAGTCCTCCGGCTTGTTCTTGGCCATGTCGTCGAGCAGGTCGAGCACGCGCTTGGTCAGCGCGGCCTTCAGCTTCTCGACATTGCGATTGCCCTGCAGCAGCTCGCGCGAGACGTTCAGCGGCAGGTCGTCGGAATCGACCAGGCCGCGAACGAAGCGCAGGTAGGCCGGCAGCAGTTCGGCGCCGTGGTCCATGATGAACACGCGCTTGACGTAGAGCTGCAGGCCGCGCGCCTTGTCGCGATCCCACAGATCGAACGGCGCGACGCTCGGGATGTACAGCAGCGAGATGTAGCTCAAGTTGCCTTCAACCCGCTGGTGCGCCCAGGTCAGCGGCTTGGCGGAGTCGTGCGACAGGTGCGTGTAGAAGCCGGTGTAGTCGTCGTCGGTCAGCTCGGCTTTCGGGCGCGTCCACAGCGCGGCGGCCTTGTTCACCGTTTCGCTGTCCTTGTCACCGATCTTCAGCCGCACCGGCAGGCCGATGTGATCGGAATACTTGCGCACCAGATGACGCAGGCGGTGCTCTTCGAGGAATTCCTTTTCGTCCTCGCGCAGGTGCAGCGTGACGTCGGTGCCGCGGCTGGCTTTCTCGGCCGGCTCCAGCGAGTAGCTGCCCTCGCCGGTCGATTCCCAGACGTGGGCCTCGGTCTCGCCGGCCTTGCGCGAGGTCACCGTCACGCGGTCGGCAACGATGAACGCCGAGTAGAAGCCGACGCCGAACTGGCCGATCAGCTGCGCATCCTTCTTCGCGTCCGCCGACAACTGCTCCATGAACGCCTTGGTGCCGGAACGGGCGATCGTGCCGAGGTTGTCGACCATGTCCTGGCGGTTCATGCCGATGCCGTTGTCGCGGATGGTCAGGGTGCCGGCGGCGCTGTCGACGACGAGATCCACCGCGAGATCGGCATCGCCATCGAGCAGCCCGGGGTTCTGGATGCCGAGGAAACGCAGCTTGTCGGCGGCGTCCGAGGCGTTCGAGACCAGTTCGCGCAGGAAGATTTCCTTGTTAGAGTACAGCGAGTGGATCATCAGCTTCAGCAGCTGACGAGTCTCGGTCTGGAACTCATGCTGCTGAGCGGTTGAGGGCGGCGTGGCGGTATCGGTCGTCATCGTGAGGCGCTCCGGTTGCAGAAGATGCTGACGCCGTGTTGTTGGGCGCAGGCCGCGCGCTTTTCAAGAGCCGCGCCGGGTCGCCGCCCCGTCTGCGGTGGGCGGGCGTGGCGCGAATCAAGGCCGGAAGGTGCCGCCGGGTCAGCCCAGCGCGGTGATCGACTGGTTGGTGCGGCGCAGCTTGTAGGTGACATCGCGCGCCAGATTCTCGAGCAGCGCGATCTTCAGGTCCGGGTGCGTGGCCGACAGGCGATGGACGTCGTCGGCATCGAGCACCCGCAGCCGGACGTCGCTGTCGGCGCTGGCCGAGGCGCTGCGTGCAGTGGCACCGAGCAGGATCAACTCGCCGAAGTTGCTGCCCGGCCCCATCGATTCGATGCGGTGGTGATCGCCGTTCATCAGCGGCAGCAGGATGCTGACGTAGCCGCTTTCGATCGCGAAGATCCGGCGGTCGTTCCGCTGCCCGGCGGTCAGGATCAGATCGCCCTTGGCGTAGTGCTCGGTCCAGCTCATCGCCTCGACCTGCGCCAGCAGCGCCGCCGACAGACCGCGGAACAGCGGCGCCCCGGCGAACGACATCTCGGCACCGACATCGCCATCGGCCTCGATCAGCCGGCGTTCGCACCACTGCACCGCCAGATCGTTGTCCTCGAACGACAGGAAGCCGTGCGACCCGTCCACCGCCCGCATGCCGCGACGCAGCGCCGAGCGCAGGTTTTCCCGCCCGTGCAGGCGCGAGTACACCACCGCGATGCCGCGCGCCGCGAGCTGCGCATGCGTGTGGCCGAACAGTCGTGCCGCGCTGTCGGTGATCTGCGTGACCTGATGCAGGTCGAGGATGCAGCAGTCGCTGTCGTCGGCCAGCGCCAGCATTCGGCGCGTGATGAACTCCGCGCCGTCGGCGGCAAGCGGGCCATGCAGCGTGTAGTACTTGATGCGCGAGGCGCGAGGATCGATCCGGGCACGCAGTGCCGCCGGGTAATGCCGTTTCGACGGCACCTCGGCGGCCGTGTAGACGCGGCTCAGCGCCATGCTCGGCTGGCTGCTGTGGCTGAACACGTTCAACTGCAGGTCCTGCGACAGGCGCTTGCAGACCTCGATGCCGCGCACGCTGTTGCCCTTGGCATCGAGCAGCGGCGAATAGATGCCGATGCCGAAGCGGCCCGGAAGCACGGCGATGATGCCGCCGCCAACGCCGCTCTTGGCCGGCATGCCGACCTCGTACAGCCAGCTGCCCGCGTAGTCGTACATGCCGCAGGTCGCCATCACCGACAGCACCGGTGCGGTCAGTTCGGCCGGCAGCGCCCGCTGGCCGGTCACCGGGTTGACGCCGCGGTTGGCCAGGGTCACCGCCATCATCGCCAGATCGCGGCAGTCGACGAGAATCGAGCACTGCCGGAAGTAGTTTTCGAGCGGCGCCATCGGATCGTCGTGATCGATGATCCCGAAGTTCTTCAGCATCCACGCGATGGCGCGGTTGCGATGACCGGTCTCGCTTTCCGAGCGGTAGATCGACTCTTCGATCTCGACCTCGCGGCCGATGAACGCTGCCATCGCCGAACGGATCCGCTGCCACTGGTCGTCTGCAGTGTCGCCTCGCACCAGACTGGTGCTGGCGATTGCACCGGCATTGATCATCGGGTTCTTCGGCGCACCCGTTTTCGGATCGAGACTGATCGAGTTGAAGGCATCGCCGCTGGGCTCGACACCGACCTTGCCCGAGACGTAGGCCTGCCCGCGATCCGCCAGTGCCGCGGCGTAGACGAACGGCTTGGAGATCGACTGGATCGTGAAGCGCTTGTCGGCGTCGCCGGCCGAATAGGCGATGCCATCCAGAGTGACGATGCAGATGCCGAAATCCGAGCGCTCGGCCTTCGCCAGTTCCGGGATGTAGTCCGCCAGCGCGCCGGCATCGAGCGACGACAGGTCGGCATGCAAGCGAGCGAGATAGTCGGCAATCGGGGACGGCATTCGGCAGGGTCTCGGTACGCGAACAAGGAATCGTCCGCCGTCCATGGCAGCCACCGGGGGAGCAATTGCCATGCCGATCAAGCGTCTGCGACCGTCGGCGTGCAGTCGTTCTGCGATGCGGTTCTCGCCAGCCGCATGCCTTGAGCGGCTGCGCCGGGGGCGTGCCGCGATCCGGCGACCACAAAAAAGCCGGCATCGTTTCCGATGCCGGCTCGTGCCGGGCGATGGCGCGCAGGGCGCGCCGATCGACTGCCTCAGCCCAGCTTTTCCTTGATGCGCGCCGCCTTGCCCTGACGGCCGCGCAGGTAGTACAGCTTGGCGCGGGCGACTTCGCCGCGGCGCTTGATCACGATTTCCGCGACCTGCGGGCTGTACGTCTGGAACACGCGCTCCACACCTTCGCCGTGGCTGATCTTGCGCACGGTGAACGCGGAGTTGACGCCGCGCGAACGCTTGGCGATGACCACGCCTTCATAGGCCTGCAGACGCTCGCGGTCGCCTTCCTTGACCTTGACCTTCACTTCAACGGTATCGCCGGGACGGAAATCCGGGACGACCTTGCCGGCCATCGTTTCCGCATCCAGCTGCTGAATGATCTTGCTCATGTCACAACACCTCGTTCAATGACGACGTCATTTCGACGCCTAGTTTTTCTCGCCGGAGCGCTCGTGGAGAAATTCCTTGAGCAACTCGGCATGGGGACGACTCAATTCCAGCTTTTCCAGCAGATCAGGCCGCTTCAGGAACGTGGCCCCTAACGCCTGTTTCAAACGCCAGCGCGCGATTTTCGCATGATCGCCGGACAGCAGCACGTCCGGTACCGCTTCACCGCGCCACGACGGCGGCCGCGTGTAGTGCGGATGGTCGAGCAAGCCGGCGCTGAACGAATCCGCTTCCGCAGACCCTTCATGCCCCAGCACGCCCGGCAACCAGCGCGACACCGCGTCCACCAGTGCCATCGCGGCGAGTTCACCGCCCGACAGCACGAAATCTCCCAGCGACACTTCGAAGTCGATCAGCGGCGTGACCCGCTCGTCGAGACCTTCGTAGCGTCCGCAAACCAGCACCAGCGCCGGTTCCGCGGCCAACTGCTTGACCAGCGCCTGCGTCATCGGCAAGCCCTGCGGGCTCAGCGCGACGACCTTGGCGTTGCTGATCGCCGTTTTCGCGGCAGCGATCGCATCGGCCAGAGGCCCCGGTTCCATCACCATCCCCGGACCGCCGCCGTAAGGACGGTCATCAACCCGGCGATCGGCCCCATCGCTGTAGTTGCGGATATCGCGCGCCGAGAGATTCAGCGCGCCGACTTCCACCGCCTTGCGCGGGATGCCGACCTTGATGACCTGCTCCACGAAATCCGGGAACAGCGTCAACACTTCAATCTTCACGACCGCCCGGCCATCGGATCAGTAATCCGGTGACCAGTCGGCGACGATCCGCTTCGCGTCGATGTCGACCGAGACGATGATCGGCCCCTGCACGAACGGAATCAGGCGCTCCTTCGCGGCTTCGCCTGCACCGTCGGTCAGCACCAGCACGTCCTGCACGCCGTTTTCCATCATCGCGGTGACCGTGCCGAGCGTCTCGTCCTCTTTCGAGGTGACGACGCAACCCAGCAGGTCGGTCCAGTAGTAGCTGCCGGCCGGAGCCGGCGGCAGTTCCGACCGATCGACCGAGATGTCTCGCCCGACCAGACGAGCCGCGATGTCGCGATCAGTGATCGGCTGGCCATCACGACCGGTGACCTGGGCGATGATGCCGTTGACCTGCGCCTTGGCATCGACCAGCGTGGCGAGATAGCCGTCTTCGGCACCGACCCACCACTGCGGATACTTCAGGAGGTTGTCGGCGGGGCGGGTATTCGAAACGATCTTGACCCAGCCCTTGATGCCGAAAACGCCGGCGACGCGACCGAGCGTCACCCGGCGTTGGGCTGCCGTCACTTCAGACGGCGGCCGGCGCCGTCACGCCCTTGACCAGGAACGCCACGCGCTCCGAGATCTGGGCGCCGTTCTGCTGCCAGTAGGCGATGCGGGCGGCGTCGACCACCAGCTTCTGCTCCTGACCGCGGGCATTCGGGTTGTAGTAGCCCAGGCGCTCGACGAACTTGCCATCGCGCGACGAACGGCTGTCGGTCGCCACAACGTGGTAGAACGGACGCTTCTTGGCACCACCGCGGGCCAGACGAATCTTCATCATGATCTTTTGAACTCTGTCGGAAATACTGACGCTGGGAACGCGAAAGCGCGGAATGATAATGCGCAGTGCCCCGGATTGCCACCCCGCGTGGGCCCGATGGTCGCGTCCCTGCTGCCCTGTTCCGGCGATTGCCGGCATCCGGCTGCCGATTCGAGACCGATCTCCTGCTTTCGAGCGACTTCTGGCTTGATTCCTGCCGGGTACACTCCTTGTTGATGGAGCCGGCCAGCAGCAACGCGCCTGAGCAGCGTCAAAGCGATTCGTCCCCGGTCACGCGACCGTCACCCTCGTGCGCCGCCTGCCGCCTATCATCTTGCATCGACACCATTCCTCGAGAGTTCCAGCCATGACCGATCTGATGATCAACGGCGTCAAGCAGCACCACGACGGCGACCCGAACATGCCGCTGCTGTGGTTCATCCGCGACGAAGTCGGCATGACCGGTACCAAGTTCGGCTGCGGCGTGGCCCAGTGCGGCGCCTGCACCGTGCATCTCGACGGCCAGCCGATCCGTTCCTGCGTGACACCGGTGTCGGTCGCCGCCGGCAAGTCGATCACCACGATCGAGGGCGCGGCGTCCGACAAGGTCGGCGCGGCCGTGCAGGCGTCGTGGCGCAAGCTCGACGTGGTGCAGTGCGGCTACTGCCAGTCCGGGCAGATCATGTCGGCCGTGGCGCTGCTGAAGAAGAACAAGAAGCCGAGCGATGCCGACATCGACACCGCGATGAACGGCAACGTCTGCCGCTGTGCGACCTATGCCCGCATCCGCGCGGCGATCCACGACGCCGCCGCGTCGCTGGCCTGAACCGCATCCGGAGAACTGACATGGGCATCCTCAATCGCATCGCCGGCAACGGTCCGGCTCCGTCGGCGCCGTCCGAGCCGCTGGTCAACCTGAGCCGGCGCGGCTTCCTGCAGGGCAGCGGCGGGCTCGTCGTCGGCGTGTTCCTCGGCGGCGTCGCCGGCTGCTCGTCGAATGACGCAGCGCCAGCCCCTGCGCCGACACCCGCCCCGGCTGCAGCGCCGCCGCCGGTCGAACCGACGGCGTTCATCCGCATCGGCACCGACAATCAGGTGACGGTGATTTCGAAGCACCTCGAAATGGGCCAGGGCACCTTCACCGGCCTCGCCACCCTCGCCGCCGAAGAACTCGACGCCGACTGGTCGCAGGTCACGGTCGAGGCCGCGCCGGCCGATAGTTCGAAGTACGCGAACACGCTGATGGGCGTACAGGTCACCGGCGGCTCGACCGCGATGGCGAACTCGCACGACCAGATGCGCCGCGCGGGCGCCGCGATCCGCACGATGCTGGTCGGCGCCGCGGCAGCCGAATGGCAGGTGCCGGCCAGCGAGATCACCGTGTCGAAGGGCGTGGTCAGCCATGCCGCATCGGGCAAGACCGCGACCTTCGGCCAACTGGCCGAGGCCGCGGCGAAACAGACGGTACCGTCGCCGACGGCGGTCAAGCTCAAGGATCCGAAGGATTTCGTGCTGATCGGCACGCTGTCCACGCCGCGCAAGGATTCGAAGGCCAAGACCGACGGCACCGCGATGTTCACGCAGGACGTCAAGCTCGATGGCCAGTTGGTCGCCGTCGTCGCGCATGCGCCGAGCTTCGGCGCCACCTTGAAGAAGGTCGACGACAGCAAGGCCAAGGCCATCGCCGGCGTGACCGCTGTCATCCCGTTCGAGTCATACAACGGCGTCTTCCGCGCCGGTGTCGCGGTGCTGGCGAAGAACACCTGGATCGCCAAGCAGGGCCGGGACGCGCTGGTGCTGGAGTGGGACGAGAGCAAGGCCTTCCCGCTCAGCTCTGCCGATATCCTCAAGGAATTCAAGGAACTGGCAGCCAAGCCGGGCGCGGTCGCGATCCAGCGCGGCGATGTCGCCGCCGCGCTCAAGGAACCGGCGAAGCAGGTTGTCGCCGAGTACGAGTTCCCGTACCTCGCGCACGCGCCGATGGAGCCGCTGAACTGCATCGTCACGATCAGCGACAGCGGCTGCGACATCGTCAACGGCGAGCAGATGCACACGCCGGATCAGGGTTCGGTGGCGGCGCTGCTCGGCATCAAGCCGGAGCAGGTCCGGATCAAGCAGATGTACGCCGGCGGCAGCTTCGGCCGCCGCGCCAGTTCGAAGTCCGACTACGTGCTGGAGGCCGCGCAGATCGCCAAGGCCGCGGCAACGCAGGGCGTGAAGGCGCCGATCAAGATGGTCTGGACCCGCGAAGACGACATGCGCGGCGGCTATTACCGCCCGGCCATGTTCCACAGCGTGCGCGCCGGTCTCGATGCCAGCGGCAAGCTGACCGGCTGGCAGCAGCGCACGGTCGGTCAGTCGATCGCCAAGGGCACGCCGTTCGAGGCGTTCATGGTCAAGGATGGCGTCGATGGCACCTCGGTCGAAGGCTCGGCCGATACCCGCTACGACATCCCGAACCTGCAGGTCGAACTGCACACCATCGAGTATTCGATGCCGGTGCTGTGGTGGCGCTCGGTCGGCCACACGCACACCGCGTACGTGATGGAAACGATGATCGACGAACTGGCGCAGACCGCCGGCCAGGATCCGGTCGCGTTCCGGCGCGGCCTGCTCGAGAAGCATCCGCGCCACCTCGGCGTGCTGAATCTGGTCGCCGAGAAGTCCGGCTGGGGCACGCCGCTGCCGGCCGTCGCCGGCAAGAAGCGCGGCCGCGGCATCGCCGTGCACGAATCGTTCAATACCTACGTGGCGGAAGTCGCCGAAGTGTCGATCGATGCCGACGGCACGCTGACCGTCGACCGCGTGGTCTGCGCCGTCGACTGCGGGCTGGCGATCAATCCGGACGTGATCAAGGCGCAGATGGAAGGCGGCATCGGCTTCGGCCTCGCCGCGATCCTGCATTCCGAAATCACCTTCGAAAAGGGCCGCCCGGTGCAGGGCAATTTCGACAGCTACCGGCCATTGCGGCTGACCGAGATGCCGAAGATCGACGTGCATCTCGTGGCGTCGGCCGAGCCGCCGACCGGCGTCGGCGAGCCGGGCACGCCGCCGATCGGTCCGGCCGTCGCGAACGCCGTGGCCGCGGCCACCGGCAAGCGCATCCGCAAGCTGCCGTTCGGCGATCAGCTGAGCGCCTGACGCACACGCCCTCGAAAGCCCGGAGTCGGCCTGATCGCCGGCTCCGGGCTTTCGGCGTTGCAGGCTACCTCGAACGCTGCAGCATAATCCTGATTTCCAAGCAAATTCTCGCCCGCGATCCGTGAACACCCCGCAAGAGTTCGGAACCCTGCTCGCCGGCCTGCGCGCGCTGGCCGCCAGCGGTTTCGCGAACGGCGGCGGCGCACTGGCGACCCTGACCCAGACCCGCGGCTCGACCTTCCGCCGCGCCGGCGCCCGGATGCTGGTCTGCGGCGACGGCACCGTGGTGCGCGGTCTGTCCGGCGGCTGCCCGGAGGCCGACATCATCGGCCGCGCGAAGGACGTGATCGCCGCCGGCGACGCGCGGATCGTCCGCTACGACCGCGAATCCGGCCTCGACGCGCTGCTCGAACTCGGCTGCGGCGGCGAACTGGAAGTGCTGATCGAACCGCTGGTGCAACCGCGCGACATCGCGTTCATCGAAGCCGCGTCAAGCACGCTCGCCGCCCGTCGCAGCGGCGTGCTGGCCACCGTCTTCCGGCGCGACGGTTCGGTCATGCTGCCGAAGCCGCGCCGGATGCTGATCGACGAAGGCCGCATCCTGGTCAACGACTTCGGCGCCGGTCTGATCAGCGGCGTCCTCGCCGATCTTGCGCTGGAGCGCACGCCGTCGTCACCGACCATCGAGCCGTTCCAGCACGGCGGCAATCAGTACGACGTGCTGCTCGAAGCGCTGATTCCGCCGTACGCGCTGACCATCGTCGGCAGCAATTCGGCTGCGCTGGCGCTGGCGCGCTACGCCACGATCCTCGGCTGGGACATCACTCTGGTTGATGACCGCGACGATCGCGCGATGCCCGGCGAAGTGCCGCTCGCCGCGCGCCGCATCGCTGCCCGGCCGGAACAGATCCGCGACCGGCTCGAATTCGACAGCCGCAGCTTCGCCGTCGTGATGACCCACAACATCGGCCGCGACATCGATTACCTGCGGGCGCTGGCCGACGCGCCGCTGGCATACCTCGGCGCACTCGGTTCGCGCAAGCGCGTGGCGCAATTGTTCGCCGGATCGGGACTCGACGCCGACCGGCTGCACGCCCCCGCTGGCCTCGATCTCGGCACCGAAACGCCCGAGGAAATCGCACTGGCGATCGCCGCCGAGATTCTCGCTGTCACCAGCAGCCGCGCGTCGCAGCCGCTGAGCCGCACCGACGGGCCGATCCACCGGTGAGCCTCGATCCGGCATCGCCGCGCGCGCCATTGCCCGCTGCGCGGCGGCCGGTCGCGATCGTCCTCTCCGCCGGTGCCGCCCGCCGCTATGGCCGCGCCAAGCAGATCGAAACGCTGGCGGACGGCACCCGCTTCGTCGAACACGCGGCTCGGGCTGCGCTCGCCGTTGCGGACGACGTGCGCGTGGTCGTCGGCGCCCATCGCGAAGCCGTGATCGAAGCCCTCGACGGCCTCGATGTCCGCATCATCGACAACCCGGACTGGGCACGCGGCATGGGGCGATCGATCGCCGCCGGCTTCGCGTCACTGATCGCCGATGGCGTCGACCGCCCCGCGCTGCTGTGCCTTGCCGATCAGCCGCGCGTCGGCGCGGAAGCCTTGCGACGGCTGCTGGAGGTTGCCGCTGCGCATCCGGACGCGATCATCGTCTCCGACTACGGCAGCACCCGCGGCCCGCCATGCCTGTTCCCGCCGCGCTGCTTCGCCGAACTGGCCGCGCTCGACGGCGACGAAGGCGCGCGCGCCGTGCTGAAAGCCCATGCCGCGAAGGTCCGGACCGTGTGGCTGCCGGAAGGGCTTGATGACGTCGATACCGAGCAGGATTACCTGAGGATCGTCCAACCACCGGGATGACGACGATGCCGCTTTAGCGGAGGAGCCTCGCGGTCGTTTCAGGATTCTGGCGGCAATCCAGCACTCGCCAGACTTGTATCTCGTCTTCGAGCAGCCGGTAGTAGATGGCAAACGGAAAACGCTTCGAAAGGGCACGGTGGTAGCCGAACCAGTGCTCGTGCACGCCAGCGTGAAGCAGCAGCGAGTCGATGTCGGAAATCAGGCTATCGAGAAAGTACTGGCCGAGGCTTCCTGCTCACGCTCGTAGAACGTCTGTCCGTGTCGCAGATCCTGCACGGCGAGGTCCAGTATCCGGATACTCACCGCCGCCGACGAAGCTGTGCCTTGGCCTGATCCCAGTCGAGAAAGTTTGCCTCGCCACGCGCGTACTCCTGCTGCGCCGCCGCCAGCGCGTGCTCGTGCCACGCGGGCATGTCAACCGCGGCTGGGTCGCACGACAGGTCCGCCCACAAGGCTTCCATCAGTTTCAATTTCTCGGCGCGAGACAAGGTGTCGATGGCGAGCATGTAAAACTCCCTGTTGTTGCTGCAATTTAACGTAGCACGGGATAGCACGCGTGGCCGCCAACGCAACTCAACCCAGCCGCTTCTCCATGAACAGGCTTAAGCGATCCGGCTGATACGCGCCGAACGGCTCGCGTTCGGCGTAGCCCAGCGCGCGATACAGGCCGATCGCCTCGGGCTGGTGGATGCCGGTCTCCAGCCGCGCCAGATGCACGCCGGCCTCGATCAGGGTCTGTTCGAGTACCGCCATGATCTGCTTCGAAACGCCCTGCCCACGGCAGTCCTCGGCCACGAACACGCGCTTGATCTCGCCGTAGGCCGGCGGCCCGTCGAGGCGCTTCACCGCGCCGCAGCCGACGATGCGCTCGCCGACCCACGCGGCGACGAAGCGCACGTTCGGCAGGCGCAAGGTGTCGAGTCCGTCGAAGTGATTGCTCTCGGCCGGGTACAGCGCGCTCATGTAGGCATCGCTGCGCGCGATCAGGGCCGCGGTTTCGGGGTGGCCGGGGTCGCAGTCGGCAACCCGGACGACCGTTGCCAAGGGCTCAACGCCCCGGCGGACCGCCGAAACCCGGCGGCATGCGCCCGGACAGCGCGCGCATCATCTTCATCATGCCGCCGCCCTGGAGCTTCTTCATCATCTCCTTGGTCTGGTCGAACTGGCGCATGAGCTTGTTGACTTCCTGCACCTCGACACCGGCGCCGGTGGCGATGCGCTTCTTGCGCGAGGCCTTGATCAGGTCCGGATAGCGGCGTTCCTGCCTCGTCATCGAGTTGATGATCGCGACCGCGCGCTTGATTTCCTTTTCCGGCTTCACGTTCTTCATCTGCGCCTGCAGCTTGGCCCCGCCCGGCAGCTTTTCGAGCATCGAGGCCATGTCGCCCATCTGCTCCATCTGCGCCATCTGCTGACGGAAGTCTTCGAGATCGAAGCCCTTCTTGTTCTTGATCTTGTTCGCAAGCTTGATCGCGGCTTCGTTGTCGACCTTGCGCGCGGCTTCCTCGATCAGGCCGAGCATGTCGCCCTGGCCGAGGATGCGCGCCGCGATGCGATCCGGATGGAACACTTCGAGCGCGCCGCTCTTTTCGCCGACGCCGATGAACTTGACCGGCTTACCGGTGACGTGGCGCACCGACAGCGCCGCGCCGCCGCGCGAATCGCCATCGGTCTTGGTCAGGATCACGCCGGTCAGCGGCAGGCGATCGGCAAACGCCTTGGCCGTGTTGGCGGCGTCCTGGCCGGTCATCGAGTCGACGACGAACAGGGTTTCGATCGGATTCAGCACGCCGTGCAGCGCGGCCACCTCCTGCATCATTTCCTCGTCGATGCCGAGACGGCCGGCGGTGTCGACGATCAGCACATCGGCGAACTGCAGCTTGGCGTGCGCCAGCGCCGCCTTGGCGATCTCGACCGGCTGGTCGGCCCCGGTCGACGGGAAGAAGTCGACGCCGACCTGGCCGGCGACCACGCGCAGCTGCTCGATCGCCGCCGGACGGTAGACATCGCAGGACACGACGATGACTTTCTTTTTCTCGACCTCACGCAGCCGCAGCGCGAGCTTGCCGGTCGATGTGGTCTTGCCCGAGCCCTGCAGGCCGGCCATCAGGATCACGGCCGGCGGCTGGGTGCGCAGGTTCAGCGGTTCGGCGCTGCCGCCGAGCGTGGCGGTCAGTTCCTGCTGCACCACGCGCAGCATCGACTGCCCCGGCGTCAGGCTTTCGGTGACTTCGGTGCCGACTGCGCGCGCCTTGACCTTGTCGATGAAATCGCGAACCACCGGCAGCGCGACATCGGCTTCAAGCAGCGCCATGCGCAGTTCGCGCGCGGCGGTGTTGACCTGGTCTTCGGTCAGACGGCCCTGACCGCGCAGCACATCGAGCGTGCGGGTCAGGCGGGAACTTAGGTTTTCGAACATGGAGCGCGGTCGCCAGTGGGTCTGAGGGCCGCGCGATTATGCCGGACGACGTCCGCGCTGCGCCGCTCCGGTTGGGCCGCGCCGCTTACAGCGTGATGCTGTCGCCGGTCTTCAGATGGCGGTAGCGCCAGCCCGTGAGCGCCGCCGCGCATTCATCGGCGATGCGGGCTTCGGCGCCGGGCTTGGCGTGGGTCAGGTGCAGCATCGGACGATGCCGCAACCGCGCCAGTTCGGCGCCGAGCACGGCCGGGGTGAAATGCCGAGCCAGTTCGGCCAGCTCGCCGTCGCGATTCGGAAATGCCACTTCGATCATCAGGTGATCGAGTCGCGGCAACGCGTTCAGCGCGTTCCACAGCGTGTCGCCGGCGCAGGTATCGCCGCTGAAGGCAAACAGGCCGGCATCGGTCGCCACGGCGTAGCCGATGGCCGGCACCGTGTGGCAGACCCGGAACGGCGTCAGCGTCAGGTCGTCGATGGTCAGCGACTGACCGGCCGCCAGCGGGTTGAACACCAGCAGCGGCTGCTCCGGGCTCGGCAGTGCCGTGAAATCCGGCCAGACCTTCCAGTTGAAGACGTGCTCGCGCAGCACGGAAAGCGTTTCCGGAATGGCGTGAACTTGCAGCGGGTGGTCGATCTCGCCGAACAGGTTGTCGGCCATGAACGCGAGGCCGCAGACGTGATCCAGGTGGCTGTGCGTCAGCATCACCGTGCGGATCGCGGCCAGCGCCCGCGCATCGAGATCGCCGACGCCGGTACCGGCATCGATCAGCAGGTGGTCATCGATCAGCAGGCTGGTGGTGCGCAGCCCCGGGCCGATGCCGCCACTGCAACCGAGGATCCTGATCTGCATCGATAGGCGCAAAGACGATCGAAGCCCGAATGTAGCACGCGAACTTTCCGCGTTCGCCGACACGAGCGGCATCCGCACCGCGAATCGCGATCGCCGGGAAATCCCTTGCAGCACCGACGCTGGCCTGATTGCAGTCGGCCTCGTGCGCCAGCGGGCGATGCTATCTTTGCGCGTCCCTTGCGAGTGCCCATGTCCCTGCTCTTCAGCCTGATCGCCAGCGCCTTCTACGCCTTTGCCGGCTGGCGTGCCCTGCGCGCCCAGTACGACCGCGAGCGGCTGGTGCTGACCCTGGCGCTGCTGGCGCATGGGCTGGCGCTGTCCCAGCAGGTGGTGTCCGGCGGCAATCTGGTGATCGGCATCGCCGAATCGCTGTCGATGCTGGCGTTCCTGTCGTCGCTGATGCTGTGGATCTTCTGCTTCCGCGAACCGCTGCACGCCATCGGCGCGGTGCACTACCCGGTCACTGCGCTGTGGGTGCTGGCACCGGCCGTGTTCACCGATCACGGCCACCCGATTCCGCTGGCGGATTGGCGCATCGGCCTGCACATCGTGTTCTCGCTGCTCAGTGCCGGGCTGCTGACGCTGGCCTCGATCCAGGCCGTGGCGACCTTGAGCCTCGACCGGATGCTGCGCAAACCCGGCAACATGATGCTGGTGCGCCGCCTGCCGCCGCTGCAGACGATGGAACGGCTGCTGTTCCAGTTGATCTTCTTCGGCTTCTTCCTGCTGTCGATGACCCTGGTCAGCGGCCTGCTGTTCGTGCACAACCTGTTCGCGCAGCACCTCGTGCACAAGACGGTGCTGAGCTTCTTCGCGTGGCTGATCTTCGGCCTGCTGCTGTGGGGCCGCGTGCGTCACGGCTGGCGTGGCCGCACCGCCGTGCGCTGGGCGCTGTCCGGCTATGGCGCGCTGGTGCTGGCGTATTTCGGATCGAAGCTGATCCTGGAACAGGTGCTCGGCCGCAGCTGGTACTGACGACCGGCACCGGCGTGGTCGCCGCGCCCGCCGTTGCTGCAGCTTGACAGGCTACCCGGCCCGTCCGCTTTAATGCGGGTAACGAGGTGATGGGGCCGATTTCCAGTTGGACGACAAAACGCTAGTGGCGCTGCTGTTCCTGCTGGTTTTCCTGATTCTGCTATCGGCCTTCTTCGCCGGATCGGAAACGGCGTTGATGGCGCTCAACCGCTACCGCCTGCGCCATCTGGCCAGCACCGGGCACCGCGGCGCTCGCCTCGCCGAAAAACTGCTTGAACGGCCAGACCGGCTGATCGGCATGATCCTGCTCGGCAACATCGCCGTGCATTCCGCGTCGACCGCGATCGCCACGATCATCACGCTGGAGCTGTACGGCAACGCGTGGATCGCCGCGACCACCGGCATCCTGACCGTGTTCATCCTGATCTTCGGCGAGATCGCGCCGAAGACTCTCAGCGCGCTGCATCCGGAACGGGTCGCGATTCCGTCGGCCTACATCTATTCGGTGCTGCAGTGGGTGGTCTATCCGATCGTCTGGGTGGTCAACCTGTTGTCGAACGGCGTGCTGCGGCTGTTCGGCGTCAGCTCCGAGGATGCCGCCGAGCACAGCCTGTCGAGCGAGGAGCTGCGCTCGGTCGTCGCCGAAGCCGGCGCGATGATTCCCGAGCGCCACCAGCGCATGCTGCTGTCGATCCTCGATCTGGAAAAGGCGACGGTGGAAGACATCATGGTGCCGCGCAACGAGATCGTCGGAATCGACATCTCCGAGCCCTGGGAAAAGATCCGCGAGACCATCGTCGCGTCGAGCCACACCCGGCTGCCGGTGTTCGACGGTTCGATCGATGATCTGAAGGGCATCGTCCACCTGCGCAAGGTGCTGCGCCTGACCGTGCAGGACAATCTCGCGCTCGACACCCTGATGACCCTGGTGCGCGATCCGTACTACATCCCCGAAGGCACGCCGCTGAACCAGCAGTTGCTGAACTTCCAGGACCAGAAGCGGCGCATCGGCTTTGTCGTCGACGAGTACGGCGACATCCAGGGGCTGGTGACCTTGGAAGACATCCTCGAAGAGGTGGTCGGCGAGTTCACGTCGGACCCGGCCACGCGCGTCAAGAACGTCTATCTCGATGCCGATGGCAGCGTGCTGGTGCACGGCTCGGTCACCATCCGCAGCCTCAATCGCTCGTTGAGCTGGAAGCTGCCGACCGGCGGCCCGAAGACCCTGAATGGCCTCGTGATGGAACAGCTGCAGGAACTGCCGAAGCCGGGCCGCAAGCTGGTGATCGGCGACTACCAGATCGAGATCACCGACATCCGCGCCAACGCGATCAAGAGCGCCCGGGTGCGGCCGGCGAAGCTGGCCACCGGCTGAGCGCCAGCGGAAGCCGCGGCGATCACGGGCTTGCCAGCACCGCCCGCCTCGCAATCAACGGATACAGCAGTGCGGTCACGGCCAGCGTGCCGCCGGACCAGATCAGCAGCCCATCGCCGGACTTCACGATCACCCACAGGCAGAACACGATCGCCAGTGCAGCGACCACCTGATGCCGATTGAAGCCGCGCGGCGGCTGCGCCTGGCGGTCGTAGTGCCAGACCGCGAGTGCGGCGTAGACATAGACCAGCAGGCAGAAGATCGCCGAGATCTCGATCAGCTTGCCGAACTGCTGGCCGAGCGTCGGCGACGCGGTGGCAAACACGACGACGGTCATGATCACCGCCATGATCAGCAGGTTCGGCACGGCGATGCCGTGGCGATCCACCTGCCCGAACACGGCCGGAAACAGACCCCGATCGGCCCCGGCCTTGCCGGTCTGCGCGGTCAGCAGGATCCAGCCCCCAAGCGTGCCGATGGCCTTGATCAGCACCATGACTGCGAACAGCGCACCGGCCGCCGGCCCGAGCATCCGCCGAATGGCATCGGCGAACGGGGCCGATGACGTCGCCAGTTCGCTGGCCGGAATCAGACCCATGATCACCGTGGTCGAGGCGATGTAGACCACGGCTGCCAGCAGCACGCCGGCAATGGTGGCGATCGGCACGTTGCGCTGCGGGTTCTCGATGACGCTGGCGGCGACCGACGCACTTTCGAGCCCGGTGAAGGCCCAGAACACCAGCACCAGCGATTCCGGAATCACCGTCGTGGCCGGCAGGTGCTGCACGTTCCACGAGGCGAGGAACAGCCCGCCGTCGAAATAGCGCCAGCCGAGGGTCGCCACCAGCACGATCGGAATCAGGCCGAGCACGATGGCGACCGATTCCAGCTTGCAGACCAACCGCGCGCCGTAGATGTTGATCAGGGTCAGCAGCCAGATCAGTGCCACCGTGGCAAGCGAGCCCGTGAGCGGGTCGATCAGTGCGGTGAAAAAGCTCGCCAGGTAGCCGGTCGCGGCGACCGCGATGGCGATGTTGCCGGTCCAGCACGACAGCCAGTAGATCGTCGTCGACTGAAAGCCCATGTAGCGGCCGAGCGCTTCATCGGCATACGCGCACGGCCCGCCCGCCTGCGGCGACACCTGACCGAGCCGCGCCAGGGTCGAGGCCACCAACAGCGCACCGACGGTCGCGATCAGCCAGCCGAACACGGTGATGCTGCCGACGGTGGCGAGTGTTGCCGGCAGCAGGAACAGCCCGGAACCGACCATGTTGCTGGCGACCAGTGCCGTGGCCAGCACCGGCCCGATCTTGCGGTTGCGGATCATCGATGGCCCTGAGTGATTCGATGGAGAAGGCGGCCGGTCCGGGCCGGCGCTGCCGGTTTACCATGCGCCACGCGCTTGGGCCTTGTCGATCCGCAATTCCGGAACGCTTCGCTCGCCGCCGCGCTTTCCGTCCGACCTGCCCTGCATCGCGCCATGAGCCTTGATGTCTCGCCCGCCACCGCATCCACCGCCGACGACGCCCTGAGCCTGCCGGCGTGGACCTATCGCGATGCGGATTTCTTCGCCGAGGAAGTCCGCACCGTGTTCCGGCCGAGCTGGCAGGTGGTGTGCCATGTCAGCGACATCCCGGCCGCTGGCGATTACCACACGCTGGAATTCCTCGATGAGTCGCTGCTGGTCGTCCGTGGCGATGACGGCGTGGTGCGTGGCTTCCACAACGTCTGCCGGCACCGCGCGTCGCGCCTCGTCGAACCGGGCAAGGGCCACTGCGGCCGGCGGCTGACCTGCCCGTATCACCACTGGACCTACGCGCTGGACGGCCAGCTCGCCGCACTCCCGCAGCGCAAGCGCTTTACCGGTCTCGACCCCGCCGAGCACGGACTGGCACCGGTCGATGTCGAAATCTTCATGGGCTTCGTCTTCGTGCGGCTGGAACCGGGCCTGCCGAGCGTGCGCGAGATGATGGCGCCGTACGTCGACGAACTGGCGCTGTACCGGCTGGAAGCGCTGCAGCCGCAAGGCAAGGTTCGGCTGCGGCCGCGCCCGGTCAACTGGAAGAACGTCAGCGACAACTATTCCGACGGCCTGCACATCCCGGTCGCGCATCCGGGGCTGACGCGGCTGTTCGGCGGCAGCTACGCGATCGAGGCCCAGCCCTGGGTCGACCGGATGATCGGCACCCTCGTCGACGCGCCGTCGAAGAACTGGTGCGAGCGCGGCTACCAGCAGTTCCTGCCGCCCGCGCCGCATCTGCCGGCGAGTCATCAGCGCCAGTGGACTTACTTCAAGCTGTGGCCGAACGTGGCCTTCGACCTGTATCCGGATCAGGTCGACTTCATGCAGTTCCTGCCGATCTCGCCGACCGAGACGCTGATTCGCGAGATCGCCTACGTCCATCCGGATAGCCGACGCGAGATGAAGGCTGCCCGCTACCTGAACTGGCGCATCAACCGGCAGGTCAACCGCGAGGACACCACGCTGATCGCTCGCGTGCAGGCTGGCATGGCCTCGTCCAGCTACAGCACCGGGCCGCTCGGCGATGGCGAAGTCTGCATGCGCAGCTTCGCGCGGCGGCTGCGCGACCTGATCCCCGAAAGCCGCCTTCGGCAGCCGCCGCCGGCCGGCTGGAGTCGTCGCGCGTGACACCCGCGCCGCCGGTGCCGTTCGTCACGGCACTGCGCTTCTGGTTCTGGCTCGGCTGCGTCAGCTTCGGCGGCCCGGCCGGCCAGATCGCGGTGATGCATGCGGAACTGGTCGAACGCCGGCGCTGGATTTCCGAACGGCGGTTCCTGCACGCGCTGAATTACTGCATGGTGCTGCCCGGACCGGAAGCGCAGCAGCTCGCCACCTACATCGGCTGGCTGATGCACGGCACGCGCGGCGGCATCGCAGCCGGCGCGCTGTTCGTGCTGCCGTCGCTGGTGCTGCTGATCGGCCTGACCTGGGCGTATCTGGCGTTCGGCAACGTGCCGCTGATCGTCGGCGTGCTGTACGGCATCAAGCCGGCGGTGACCGCGATCGTCGTGCAGGCCGCCTGGCGCATCGGCAAGCGAGCCCTGAACAACGCCGCACTGTGGGCGATCGCGGCGGCGGCGTTCGTCGCGATCTTCGCGCTGCACCTGCCGTTTCCGCTGATCGTGGTCGGCGCCGCCATGCTGGGCTTCGTCGGCGGCAAGCTGGCGCCCGAGCGCTTCCGCACCGGCGGCGCGCACAGCGCAGGAAAAGGCGGCCACGGCCCCTGCCTGATCGATGACGATTCGGTGGTCCCGCACACGGCCTACCGCCACACGCAACTGGCGCGGGTGCTGGCCACCGGGCTCGGTTTGTGGATCGGCGTCTATCTCGCGCTGCTGGCGAGCCTTGGTGCGGGCAATCCGATCACACGGATGGCGACGTTCTTTTCCGGCGCCGCATTGGTGACCTTCGGCGGCGCCTACGCGGTGCTGCCGTATGTCTATCAGGCCGCGGTGAACGAGTTCCGCTGGCTGAGCGCGCCGCAGATGATCGATGGCCTCGCCCTCGGCGAGACCACGCCGGGGCCGCTGATCATGATCGTCGCCTTCGTCGGCTTCGTCGGTGGCTGGCAGACCGATGCGCTGGCGGCGGCGCTGGGCCCGGGCCATGTGCTGGCCGCTGGTGCGTTGGCCGCCTGCGTCGCGACCTTTTTCACCTTCCTGCCGTCGTTCGTGTTCATCCTGGCCGGCGGGCCGCTGGTGGAAGCCACGCGCGACGATCTGCGGCTGACCGCACCACTGACCGGCATCACGGCGGCCGTGGTTGGCGTAATCCTGAATCTCGCGCTGTTCTTCGCATACCACGTGCTGTGGCCGAACGGCTTCGACGGCACATTCGAATGGCCGGCGGCGGCAATCGGTGCGGTGGCGCTGGTCGCGCTGCTGCGCCTGCAGGTCAGCGTGCCGAAGCTGATCGGCGCCTGCGCGCTGGCCGGGCTCGCGGTGCAGGTCGGCCTGCGTTGACGGTCATCAACGGCCTGCCGATCGGCCGACGCTGCAAACCTATACTCCCGCCATCACGAACGATGGGCGGGAGTCGCGGAACATGACGAAGCTGCGCTGGTGGCCGATTGCCGTCGCCGTCCTTGGCTACGGCATCTGGAGCTTTGGCGGGCACGGCGGCTTTCCGCAGCCGATTGCCGTGGCGGAAGCCGCATCGTCCGATGCGCCCACCGCACCCGCGTTCACCCACGACAGCGACGCCGACTGGCTGAATTCGAAGCCGCTGAAGTGGGAAGGCTTGCGCGGCAAGGTCGTGCTGATCGACTTCTGGACCTTCGACTGCTGGAACTGCTATCGCTCGTTCCCGTGGCTCAAGGAACTGGAAGCGAAGTACGAAGCCAAGGGGCTGCAGGTCATCGGCGTGCACACGCCAGAACTGCCGCAGGAGTACGTGCGCGACAACGTCGTGGCCAAGGTCGCGAAGTTCGACCTGAAGCACCCCGTGATGATCGACAACGATTACTCGTACTGGAACGCGTTCGGCAATCGCTATTGGCCGGCCTGGTATCTCGTCGACAAACAAGGCCGTGTCCGCGGCGCCTTCGCCGGTGAAACCCATCCCGGCGACAGCAATGCCCGACAGATCGAATCCGCAATCGACCGGCTGCTGGCCGAAGCGCCTTGACCGGATTCAGACCGCGTCGAGCGCCTGCGTCAGCCGCTGAACCGGCACCACATCCAGATCGAGCTTCACGTTCTTCCGCGGCTTGTTCGCCTCCGGCACGATCGCGCGCTTGAAACCGTGCTTGGCGGCTTCCTGCAATCGTTCCTCGCCGTTCTGCACCGGACGGATCTCGCCGGCCAGCCCGACCTCGCCGAACACCACCGTGTCGTTCGGCACCGGCTTGCCACGAAAGCTGGAGAGCGCCGCGAGCAGCAGCGGCAGGTCGGCCGCGGTTTCCTGAATGCGCATGCCGCCGACGACATTGGCGAACACGTCCTGATCGCCGAGCGCGACGCCGGCATGGCGGTGCAGCACCGCCAGCAGCATCGCCAGACGATTGCCTTCCAGCCCCAGCGCGACACGGCGCGGATTGCTGCCCTGCGTCGCATCGACCAGCGCCTGCACCTCGACCAGCAACGGACGCGAGCCCTGCCGGGTCACCGTGATCACGGAGCCCGGCACCGGCTGCTCGTGGCGTGACAGGAACAGCGCCGACGGGTTGCTGACCTCCTTGAGCCCGGCATCGGTCATCGCGAACACGCCCATCTCGTTGACCGCGCCGAAACGGTTCTTGACCGCGCGGACAATGCGATAGCGCGAACCGACGTCCTGCTCGAAATACAGCACGGTATCGACCATGTGTTCGAGCACGCGCGGCCCGGCAATCGCGCCTTCCTTCGTCACATGGCCGACCAGCACGATCGTGCAGCTCTCGCCCTTGGCGTAGCGCACCAGTTGCGCCGCGCACTCGCGCAGCTGCGAGACCGAACCCGGTGCGGCATCGAGCGCATCGGTGTACAGCGTCTGGATCGAGTCGAGCACGACGAAGCCCGGCGTGGTTCGGCTCAGCGTGTCGAGGATGGTTTCGAGGCCGGTTTCGGCCAGCACCGGTAGATCGAGCCGCGGCAGGCCGAGCCGGCGGGCGCGCAACGACACCTGCGTCAGCGATTCCTCGCCGGTCACGTACAAGGTGTTGACCCGGCCTTCGAGCGCCGCGAGTGCCTGCAGCAGCAGCGTCGACTTGCCGATGCCGGGCTCGCCGCCGATCAGGATCACCGCACCGGGCACCATGCCGCCGCCGAGCACGCGGTCGAGTTCGGACAGACCCGTCGGAACGCGTTCGCTGTCCTCGCCGGTGATCTCGTCGAGCCGCCGCACGGCGCTGCGTTCGACCGAAAAGCTGCCGGCGCGGGTCTTCGGCTTGGCAGCCGTGGTCTCGACCAGCGTATTCCATTCGCCGCAGTCCGCACACTGCCCCTGCCACTTCGGCGCATCGGCCCCGCAGCTGTTGCAGACGTAGCGCAGCTTGGCGCTGCCGGGATTCAGGAACTTGGCCATCGCGGACGGTCAGTGCTCAGTTCGAGGTGGACTTCAGCGGCGCGCGCAACAGCACGATCACTGCGGTGATCAGGGTCACCGCGCCGACCAGTGCCGGAATGAACGCCGCAGCGCCGGCCCAGTTGCCCTCACCGAGCCGGTTCGTGCCCAGGCTCAGGCCGTGGTTGTAGCCGAACATGCTGAACAGGTAGAAGCAGAAATTGCCCCAGATCGCGATCAGCACGCCGAGCCGCACGGTGTTGGCGCTGCCGTCGGCCAGCACGAACAGGCGCACGACCATGCCGAGGACGATCGCCATCAGGCCGTTCGTCAGCATGCCCAGATGCACCGCGCGCCAGCCGGCGGCCGTGCCCGGCAGGTCGTATTCGATGAACAGCGGCACCGGCGAGAACGAGATGCCGCCGAGCATCTTGAAGGTCAGCATGAAGCCGCCGATCAGGGCGACGAGCAGCGCAGCGAGCCCGTGCTTGATCAATGCGGCCGAAGTCTTGCTGGTCATCCCCCGCTCCCGTCGTGGTTGGTTTCTGGCGCAGTTTGCCCTAGGCTCGGCCGCGAGGAGACAAACCACGACCGAGGCGCGCCATGGCCAAGCACTCGCGACATCCGATGGATGATTTTCCGGTCCGGCCGCTGCGCTTCCCGCTGGCCGCCGATCAGCCGGTCGACGTGGTCTGGAGCCGCACCAAGCCCGAGTTCGCGGTGTTCCTGAACGCGCTGGCGATGCATGTGCCGCACTTCGAGCGCTATCTGGTGGTGTCGCTGCGCAAGGCGCGCGAGCGGATCACAGACCCGAAACTGAAGCGCGATGTCACCGCGATCATCGGCCAGGAAGCGAACCATTCGCACAACCTCACCGCGTTCAACCAGCATCTGCGCGCCCGCTATCCGGACGTGGTGGCGATCGACGACGCCTCGATCGCCTGGTTCACGCAGCATGCGGCCGAAGACGGCATGAAGGCGCGGATCGGCTTCACCGCCGGCTACGAGACCTTCACCTTCCTCGCCGGCATGATCATCCTTGAGAACCATGACCGCTGGTTCGCCGACGCCGATCCGCTGATGAAAGCGGTCTGGGTCTGGCATCAGGTCGAGGAGATCGAGCACGGCGCGGTCGCGTTCGAAGTCTGGCAGCACCTGTATGGCGAGCACGAGTGGACCCGCAAGTGGATGGTGCTCAAAGCCGCGCTGCACATTGCCCGCGAAACGATCCGCCTCTACCCGCGCATGGCGCGCCGCGAAGGCTGGCTGCGTTCGCCGTGGCAGGCAGTCAAGACGCTGGCCTTCGGCGGCGAGATGCTCGGCCGCCTGTTCCTCGCCGCGCTTCCGGTGTTCGGCCGCCGCTACCACCCGCGCCATCACCCGATCGCGACCACGGCGCAGAACCCGATCCAGATCGCGTGGCGGCGTTTCGAGGCCGACGGCGGCGACGTGCTGGCGATCGACCACGCCAAACTGGCGACGATGCTGCGGATTGCAGCGCCGGAAACGGCGGTCACAGGCTGACAGCCCGGCCCGGCGCGGCCATAATCCGCGCCCTTGAGCAAGACGCCGTCCCTGCCGATCCTGCTGTCGCCGCCGCTGCCTGCGGAGGCGGGTGCACGCCTGCCGTGGTCCGGCCTGCCGGGCGCTTCGGCCGCGCTGGCGATCGCCGAGGCCGCGGCCCGCCATGACGGGCTGGTCATCGCCGTCACCAACGGCGAGCAGCACGCCTACAAGCTCGAAGAGGAACTGCGCTTCTTCGCCCATCCGTCGATCCCGGTGATGCATTTCCCGGACGCGGAAACCCTGCCGTACGACCCGTTCTCGCCGCATCAGGAAATCCTGTCGGATCGGCTGGCCGCGCTGTACCGGCTGCCATCGCAGACGCGCGGCGTGATGATCGTCACCGCCGGCACCTTGCTCGAACGGCTGCCGCCACGCAGTTGGCTCGATGGCCGGGCGCTGCTGCTGAAGATCGGCGACAAGCTACCGCCGCATGCGTTCCGCGAACGCCTGATCGCCGCCGGCTACCAAAGCGTGTCCGAGGTGCAGACGCAGGGCGAGTTCGCGGTGCGCGGCGCGCTGATCGACGTGTTCCCGATGGGCGCGTCGGAGGCCTACCGGCTCGACCTGTTCGACGAGGAAGTCGAAACGATCCGGGTGTTCGACCCGGACACGCAGCGCTCGTCGGCCAAGGTCGACGAAATCCGTCTGCTGCCGGCGCGCGAGTTCCCGACCGACAAGGCCGGCATCGAGGTCTTCCGGCGCCGCTACCGCGAGTATTTCCCGGGCGACCCGGCTCGCTCGCGCATCTATTCGGAAGTCTCGAAGAACCTGATGCCGGGCGGCATCGAAGCCTATCTGCCGCTGTTCTTCGCGCCGCCCAACGAAGGGCAGGCTGCGGCGGCAGCCACGATCTACGACTACCTGCCGGTGCACGCGCTGATCATCGCGACCGATGATCTGGATACCGCCCTCGCGGCCGAATGGAAGCAGATCGAGGAGCGCTTCGAGCGTTATTCCGGCAACCTCGAACGGCCGTTGATGCGGCCGGCCGATCTGTTCGTCACGCCGGCAACCGCGCTCGAGGAACTGGGCTACTACCCACAGGTGCGGATTGCGGAAGCCGTTGAAGGCGCCGCCGATTTCGGCTGCACGCCAATCGCCGGCAGCGCCGACGAACTGAAAGCCTTCCTCAAGGCCTCGACCCGCCGCGCGCTGTTCGTCGCCGAGTCGGCCGGCCGCCGCGAAGCGCTGATCGGCTGGCTCAAGGGCCTCGGCATCCTGCCGCGCCAGTACGAGCGCTGGGCGGCATTCGCCGCCGATGCGAACCGCTACGGCATCGTGCTCGGCCCGCTGCAGGACGGCCTGCAGCTCGGCCGTGCCGATGTCGCGCTGATCGCCGAAGCGCAGGTGTTCGGCTCGCGCGCCCCGGTGTCGATGCGCAAGCGCGGCAAGGTGCGCGATCCGGAAACCATCCTCCGAGATCTGAACGATCTGAAGCTCGGCGCGCCGGTGGTCCACGTCGAGCACGGCGTCGGCCGCTATCGCGGGCTGATCCGGCTCGATGCTGGCGGTGTCGAAGCCGAATACCTGGTGCTGGAGTACGCCGACGCCGACAAGCTGTACGTGCCGGTCGCCAGCCTCAACCAGATTCACCGCTACACCGGCGCCGAGGAACAGGCGGCACCGCTGCACAATCTGGGTTCGGACCGCTGGTCGAAGGCGCGCGCCAAGGCCAAGGAACGGGCCGCCGATGTCGCCGCCGAACTGCTGCAGATCCAGGCCCGCCGCGCCGCGCGCGAAGGCATGGCGCTGCCGATCAACGAAGATGCCTTCGCGGTGTTCAACGACGGCTTCCGCTTCCTGACCACCCCGGACCAGCAGAAAGCGATCGACGCCGTGCTCGCCGACATGGCGCTGCCGAAGCCGATGGATCGCGTGGTCTGCGGCGACGTCGGCTTCGGCAAGACCGAGGTGGCGCTGCGCGCGGCGTTCGCGGCGGCCGCCAACGGCAAGCAGGTCTGCGTGCTGGCGCCGACGACGCTGCTGGTCCAGCAGCACGAAAAGAACTTCCGCGACCGTTTCGCGCAGTACTGCGAAGCGATCGGCGAGCCGGCCGGCACGCCGTCGATCCGCATCGCGGGCTTGTCTCGACTGCGCACCGGCAAGGAGCAGAACCAGTTGCTCGACGATCTGGCCAAGGGTCAGGTCGACATCGTCATCGGCACGCACCGGCTGATCCAGGACGACGTGCGCTTCGCCGATCTGGGGCTGGTGATCGTCGACGAAGAACATCGCTTCGGCGTCCGTCACAAGGAAAAGCTCAAGAACCTGCGCGCCGAGGTGCATCTGCTGACGCTGACCGCCACACCGATCCCGCGCACCCTGAACATGAGCATGGCCGGGCTGCGCGATCTGTCGATCATCGCGACACCGCCGAGCACGCGTCTGGCGATCCGCACCTTCGTGTCCGAATGGGATAGCGCGCTGGTCTACGAAGCCTGCCTGCGCGAACTGCGGCGCGGCGGTCAGGTGTATTTCCTGCACAACGAAGTCAAGGACATCGAGCGCTTTGCCGGCGACATCCAGGCGCTGGTGCCGGAAGGCAAGGTGCGCGTCGCGCACGGCCAGATGCGCGCCAGCGAGCTTGAGCAGGTGATGCTCGATTTCTACCACGGCCGCTTCAACATCCTGGTCTGCACGACGATCATCGAGTCCGGCATCGACGTGCCGAACGCCAACACCATCCTGATCGACCGCGCCGATCATCTCGGCCTCGCCCAGCTGCACCAGCTCAGGGGACGCGTCGGCCGCAGCCATCACCGTGCCTACGCCTATCTGCTGGTGCCGTCGCGCCGGTCCTTGAGCGACGACGCGAACAAGCGCTTGCAGGCGATTGAAGAACTTGGCGAACTCGGCTCCGGCTTTGCACTCGCCACCCAGGATCTCGAAATCCGCGGCGCCGGCGAACTGCTCGGCGAGAACCAGTCCGGCCAGATCGAGGAAATCGGCTTCACGATGTACGCCGAGATGCTGGCCAACGCAGTGCGCGCGCTGCGCCACGGCCGGATCGCCGATGCGCCGTTCGGGCAGGCACCGTGCGAAGTCGATCTCGGGTCGTCGGCACTGATTCCGGACGACTACGTGCCGGACGTCCACAGCCGTCTGGTGCTGTACAAGCGGATCGCCGAGACCAAGACCGAGGACGAGCTGGAAGAGCTGAAGGTCGAGCTGATCGACCGCTTCGGGCTGCTGCCGCCGCAGGCCGAGCGTCTGTGCGAAGCCGCGCGCTTGCGCCAGCTCGGCGAGACCGCCGGCATCGTCAAGATCCGCGCCGGTGCCAAGACCGCGATGCTCGATTTCGGGCCTCAGCCTTCGATCGAGCCGATCAAGCTGATCAAGCTGATCCAGACCCAGCCGAAGGTCTACAAGCTCGAAGGCCAGAAGCGGCTGACGATCACCGCCAAGGAACTCGAAGACCCGGCGCAGCGCGCCCCGCTGTTGTCGGCGCTGCTCGGGCGCTTGATGACCCCGGCGCCGGCCAAGGCGTAGCGCGGTTCAGAACCGCCGGTCCGTGATTCGGGCGCGATTCAGCGCACGTCGAGAGGCGACCTAAACCGGCAGCCGCCCGCTCAGCGCCCGCGCCAGGGTGCCGCCATCGACGAATTCCAGCTCGCCGCCCATCGGCACGCCGTGGGCGATCCGGGTGACGGCGACGCCGTGGCTGCGGGCCAGTTCGGCTAAGTAATAGGCGGTGGCCTCGCCTTCGACGGTCGGATTGATCGCGATGATCAGCTCCCGCACCGTGCCGCCGGCCAAGGTCGCGGCCAGCGTTTCAAGGCCCAATTCGGACGGGCCGATGCCATCGAGCGGCGACAACTTGCCCATCAGCACGAAGTAGCGGCCGCGATAGCCAGCGGCGGTCTCGATCGCCAGCAGGTCGGCCGGGCCTTCGATCACGCACAGCTGGCCGGTCGCGACGCGCGCGTCGGCGCAGTAGCTGCAGGTGGCGTCCTCGCGGAACATCCGGCAGCTCGGGCAGCGCTCGATGCCGGTCAGCGCTTCGGCGAGCGTCGTGGTCAGCCACGCTGCGCCGTCGCGGTCGCGATCGAGCAGATGAAAGGCCATGCGCTGCGCCGATTTCGGGCCGACGCCGGGCAGCCGGCGCAGCGCTTCGATCAGTCGGTTCAGGCGCGGGGAGTAAGTCGCCATCGGGCGGTTCGCGGCGGTGGATGCGGAATCAGAAGCCCATGCCCGGCGGCAGGTTCATGCCAGCGGTGACCTTGCTCATCTTTTCGGCCGAATGGCGTTCGAGCTTTTGAGCAGCGTCGTTGATCGCGGCGGCGATCAGGTCTTCGAGGAATTCCTTGTCTTCCTTCAGCGCTTCCGGGTCGATCACGACCTTCTTCGCTTCATGCTTGCCGTTCAGGGTGATCTTGACCATGCCGGCACCGGACATGCCGGTGATTTCGGCGGCGGCGATCTCGGCCTGAACCTGCTTCATCGTTTCCTGCGCTTTCTGCGCCTGCTGCATCAATTGCGCGAGCGGACCCTTCATCATCGTTCTCCTTCGTTGGCAAACCGGCGCGCGCGTGCGCGCCCGGTGTGGGAATTCGTGGCGGATTGTCGCCGTTCAAGCGGCGATGGATCGGACAATCCGAATCAGTTCACCGGATCAGTTCACCGGATCGATCGGCTGGATTGAGCCCGCCCGGACGGTGGCGCCGAACAGCGTGCGGAAGCCGATCACGGTCGGATCGTGCTCGATCGCCTTTTCGGCCTCGCGCTGGCGGCCGAGCAGCCGCTGCTCGTCGGCGGCGGCCGGGTGCAGCACGTCCGGGCTTTCGGCGATGTCGACCTGCACGCGCACCGCGCCGAGCTTGCCCGACAGCGCCGCTTCCACCGCTGCCCGCCGCTCCTCGTTCATCAGGTGCTTGGCGCGCGGATCGAGCGCGAAGCGGATCACGCCATCGGCCTGCGACAGCCAGGCGCAGTGGCGCGCGAACTGCCGCGTCATGCCGTCGAAGCCGAGTTCGTCGATGAGTTTCGCCCACGGCGATTCAGTCGCGGCGGGCGACGCGGTTGGCGCTTTCNNGGCTTCGCCACGGCGGCGACCGGTGCGGCGGCAGCCGTGAGCGCCGGCTTCACCGGCGGAGGCTGCGGCTGAGGCGGCTGCGGTTTCGGCGCAGACGGCAGCACGATGTCGCCGCTGGGCGCAGCCGGTGCGGCCACCGTCGCCCGCGCCAACGCCGGTGCCGGTGC
>FRDC01000571.1_pt1 | contig 44720 bp, 30 predicted proteins | sample 1106171 | NCBI WGS metagenome assembly FRDC01 (sample SAMEA3930566, study PRJEB13176) | freshwater metagenome | biome: Drinking water system; feature: drinking water; material: water | place: Singapore | collected 2014-12-20 | reverse complement strand
CCATCCGGCGGGACGACGCGCGCCCCCGACGCCGGCATCGGCCAGCGCTTTCAAGACGGGCTCGCGCCGGCGCCGCGCCAGGGCTTCGGCCAAGGCGGCGGCCAAGGCGGCGGCCCGCGCTGGCGCGACCGCGGCTTCGCGCAACCCGCGCCCGGCCAGCCCGCGATCACGCAACCGGGTCAGCCGAACATCGGCCAACCCAATCTAGGCCAACCCAATTTCGGGCAACCCAATTTCGGGCAACGCGGCCGCGACGGTTGGCGCGACCGCGCCGATGGGAATCGCGACGGCGCGCCCGGGCGCCGCCAGGGCTTCGGTCAGTTCGGCGATGGCCAAGACCGCGCGCCCTTCGACCAGCGGCGTTTCGACGACCGGCGCTTTAACGACCAGCGCTTCGACGATCGGCGCTTCGACGATCGCCGTTTCAACGGCCAGCGGTTCAACGATCCGCGCTTCAACGGCCAGCGATTCGACGACCGCCGCTTCAACGACCAGCGCTTCAACGATCCGCGCTTCAACGGCCGGCGCTTCGATGACCGGCGGTTCAACGATCGCCGCTTCTTCGATCAGCGCTTCAACAATGGCTTCGGCAACCGCAATTGGAACCGCGATTGGCGGCGCGACCAGCGCTATGATTGGCGTGGCTGGCGCGATTACAACCGCTTCGTCTTCCGCCAGCCGCCCTATCGCGCGCCGTTCGGCTGGGGCTTCGGCTATCGGCGTTTCGCGATCGGCATCACGCTGCAGCCCTTTTTCTTCGATCAGCAATATTGGATCGCCGACCCTTTTTATTACCATTTGCCGCCGGCCTATTATCCCTATCAATGGGTGCGCTATTATAACGACGCGCTGCTCGTCGATGTCGAGACCGGCGAAGTGGTCGACGCGATCTACGATATTTTCTGGTGAGCCCCCCGCGCCCGGCCAAAGTCTTGATTTTTGGCCGGGCGTGGCGAAAATTCGCAGGCCATGCTCAACCCCTTCGCCTCGAAAAAGCCCGCCCCCCAGGCCTCGACCTTGCGCGCGCAAATCGGCGCTTATGTCGGCGCCCGGCTCGACGCCGATCCGCGCGTCACCCGGATCGAGGCGCCGGGAATCCAGGCCTATTATGCCGAACAATGGCTCGATCCGATCGGCTGCGCGCAGTTGATGGCGCTGATCGACGCCGGCCGCCGCCCCTCGACCGTGCTCAGCGACAATCCGCAATATGGCTTTCGCACCTCCGAAAGCTGCGATCTCGATCGCTATTCGCCGCTCGTCCAGCCGATCGACGAGGGGATCTCGCATCTGCTCGGCATCGATCCGGCGAGCGGCGAGACGATCCAGGGCCAGCGCTATGCGCCGGGGCAGCAATTCCGTGCGCATCATGATTATTTCTTCGAAAGCGAAGGCTATTGGGAGCGGGTGAAGCAGGATGGCGGCCAGCGCACCTGGACCGCGATGATCTATTTGAACGACGTCGAGGAAGGCGGCGCGACCTGGTTCCCGCAAGCCGGCATCCGCGTCGCGCCCAAGGCCGGGCTGCTGCTCATCTGGAACAACATGGCCGAAGACGGCAGCCCCAATGGACTGACCCTGCACGAGGGCATGCCCGTCGTCGCGGGGGTTAAATATGTCGTGACGAAATGGTTTCGCGAGGGGCGCTGGCTGCCTTATTGATCCACCAACGGGGGAAGAAAGACCATGCGACATCGGGCATTGGCGCTGATCGCGCTCGGCATCGCCGCGCCGGCGGCGGGTGAATCGATCAGCATCACCGGGCGCTTCCCCGCGCCCTATCGCGAGGGCGGCTATATCCGCCGGATTTCGGTCGATCGGATCACCGGCGCCGATGGCCGCGCGCTCGCCTTTTCGCTCGAACGCGCGCTGGGGAGCGCGGGGCGCGAGGTGGTGCTCGGCGGCGCGCCGAGCGAGGCCGGCATCAGCGGCGACGTCGCGACGGAGATCAACGAACGCCGCGTCGAGCAACAGCGCGAGCGCTGCACGCAGCAAGAGGGCGACCGCTGCCTGAAGCGCGAGCAAGTCAAGTTGATCTGCAACGCCCGCGTGGTCGACATGATCGCCGATCTGCGCATCGCCGAGGAAGCCCGCGGCGACGTGCTCTATTCGGCGCGCAAGACGCGGCACAATGAATCGATCTTCTGCCCCGGCGACGCCAACCGCCCCGGCCCAGTCGAGGGTTTGGTGCGCGGCATGGTCGATGACGTCGCGGGCGAAGTCGCGCGCGACATCACCCCCTATACGCGGACCTACAGCCAGCGCTTCTACGAAAGCCGCGACGGGATGCCCAAGGAACTCGGCCAGCGTTTCAAGGAAGCGATCGCGCAAACCAAGCGCGACATGCCCGGCGCTTGCGCGGCGCTCGCGGCGCTCGACCAGGAACTGCCGCATTTCGCTTTGGCCTATGACGCAGGGCTCTGCGCCGAGGCCGAAGGCGATTATCCCCGCGCGCTCGCCGCCTATCAGCGCGCCCGCGACCTGCGCCCGCGCGACGCCGCCGATTTCAACACCGGCATCGACCGCGCCCAGCGCCTGATCGCGCGCGCGGAAGACGACAAGGCCGGGCGGACGGCGGTGCGGTAATGTTTGGCGCACGCGGCGGTCGCTAGCCCGTGTCGCGCTGGTCGGGAGTCCGTGCGGGCAAAATGGCATTTTGCCGCGTTATCGCCCACGCGGATGGTGGCCGTGCGCGCCACGCGATACCAGCCCCCACCGTCATGCCGGACTTGGTGCGGCATCCACCGAAATTCCAGGCGCGCCGGCTGCAATGGCTGGCGCGCCGGTGGACCCGGACCAAGGCCGGGGTCACGGTTGGGATAGGCGCGCGTCGCGCGCTTTCCCGGTCGCGCCCTGCGGCGTGCGCCCGCCGCGCCCGAAAGCTGGGGATAACCCCCGCCCCGCCCCTCCCCCCGCCTCCGCGCGGGCGCTAAGCTGCCGCGCATGCATGTGCTCGACATTTCCCGATCGATCCTCGGCCAGGCGTGGCGCTGGCGCGCGCTCGAGGTGGACGCGCGGCAGGGGTTGAGCGGGGATGATCTCGTCACCCAATTGCTGCTCGCGCGCGGCGCCCCGCGCGACGCGCTCGCCGAGCACCGCGCGCCGAGCATCCGCGCCTTCATGCCCGATCCTTCGATCTTCCAAGACATGGACCGCGCCGCCGAACGCCTCGCCGCCGCCGTGATCGCGCGCGAGCAGGTCGCGGTGTTCGGCGATTATGACGTCGACGGCGCGACCTCGGCCGCGCTGATGATCCGGCTGCTGCGCGCGCTCGGGCTCGATCCGGTCGCCTATATCCCCGATCGGCTGATGGAGGGCTATGGGCCCTCGGGCGCGGCGCTGGTGCGGCTCGCGCGCGGCGGGGCGAGCCTGATCGTCACCGTCGATTGCGGCGCGCAAGCGTTCGAGGCGCTCGCCGCCGCGCGCGACGAAGGCGTCGACGTGGTGGTGGTCGATCACCATCAATGCGCGGCGGCGCTGCCGGCGGCCTATGCGCTGGTCAACCCCAATCGGCTCGACGAGGGCGAAGGCGCGGCGCATGGCCATTTGGCGGCGGTGGGAGTCGCCTTCCTGCTCGGCGCGGCGCTGCTGCGGACCTTGCGCAGTCGCGGGTTCTTCGCCGCGCGCCCCGAACCCCGGCTGATCGAACTGCTCGACATCGTCGCGCTCGGCACGGTGGCCGACGTCGCCGCCTTGCGCGGGCTCAACCGCGCCTTCGTCACCCAAGGGCTGAAAGTGATGGCGGCGCGGCGCAACATCGGGCTCGCCGCGCTGATCGAGGCGGCGCGGCTGACGCGCGACCCGAACTGCACCGATCTGGGCTTCGCGCTCGGGCCCCGGATCAACGCCGGCGGGCGCGTCGGGCGCGCCGATTTGGGCGTGCGGCTGCTCACCACCGACGACCCCGCCGAGGCGCGCGCGATCGCCGCTGAGCTCGATCGGCTGAACGAGGAACGCCGCGCGATCGAAGCGCAGGTCCAGGCCGAGGCCGAAGCGCGGCTCGGCGACGGCGCGGTGGCGCTGGTTTCGGGCCAGGGCTGGCATCCCGGGGTGATCGGGATCGTCGCCGGGCGGCTGAAGGAAAAGCTCGGCCGTCCCGCGATCGTGATCGCGCTCGACGAGGCCGGGATCGGCAAGGGATCGGGCCGCTCGGTGCCCGGAGTCGATCTCGGCGCGGCGGTGCTCGCGGCCAAGGAGCCGGGGCTGCTGATCGCGGGCGGCGGCCATGCGATGGCGGCGGGGCTGACGGTCGCGGCCGAGCAACTCCCCGCGCTTAGCGCCTTCCTCGAAGCGCGGCTCGCCGAACCCGTCGCGCGCGCGACCGCCGAGCGCGCCTTGCTCGTCGACACGCTCGTCGCGCCGCGCGGGGTGACGCCGGCGCTGGTCGAAGCGCTCGAGGCGGGCGGCCCTTATGGCATGGGCTGGCCCGCGCCGCGCGTCGCCGCCGGGCCGGTGCGGGTGATCAAGGCGGACGTGGTCGGCCAAGGCCATGTCCGCGCGATCCTTTCGGGCGATGACGGCGCGAGCCTCAAGGGCGTCGCCTTCCGCGCGGCCGACGGCGCGCTCGGCCAAGCCTTGCTCGGCGCGCCGCGCGACCGGCGGCTGTGGATCGCGGGCCGCGCCAAGATCGACGATTGGTCCGGCCGCGCGACGGCCGAACTCCATTTGGACGACGCCGCCTGGGCGGGGTGACGAAGCGCGCGCGCGGGTGCTTGACGCGGCCCGCGCTTTTGCCTAACGCGCCGGTCCTGCCATCGCCGATGGCCCCTTCGTCTAGCGGTCTAGGACGTCGCCCTTTCACGGCGAAAACACGGGTTCGAGTCCCGTAGGGGTCACCATCAGCCGATCGGCGCTTGCGGCGCCTCGTCTCAGCCGAACAAATTGCTCAGCGCGTTGTTCACCACTTGCTGAAAGCTCGCGCGGATGTTCGGCGCGTTGAGCGTCTCCGAAATCTGGCTGATGATCGATTTCTTGGTGGTGACGTCTTCGAATATCTGTTGCGCCGTCTTGCTATAGGTGTCGCGCCATTTCGGATTGCCGATCGAATAAATGGTGACGACGATCGAAAGATCATCGGGATCGGCGACGAAGGACAATTGGTTGATCGTGACCGTCAGCGACTCGCCGTTGGGCGACACCGTGGCGCTCGCCCACACGTTCGCGGTGGCCTTGGCGAAGGTCGCGACGAAAACCCCCTCGCCATGCGGCGCATATTGCGTGCCGCTGACGCAGCTCGTGCCGTCCGCGCTCTGGCAACAGCGCTGATCGATCGAGAAATTGCCCTGGATCTGAAAGGCCTTGAACGGCCAATCCTTCACCGCGCCCAGACGCGCGCTGGCCGCGATATTGTCGCCATCGGTCACCAGCGGCGGGTTGGCGAGCATGTTCGAAATGCCGACCAGCTGAAAAGGCACCGCCTCGGGAAAAGTCACTTCGCTCTTGCGCACCAGATCGAGCACCGGCGTCGCGTCGCCCGAGGGGATTCCGAACAAGGTCTTGCTCGGCGGCGAGGTGCCCGCGCAGATCAATTGCGCGCCATTCGCCGCCTGGGCACCGATATCGAGCTGGCGCCAGTCGCCGCCCAGCACATAAGGTTCGACGACGGGATTGGTCTGCTGCTGCACCAGCTTGGGCAGATAATAGTCGGATTTGGGATCGATCGTCTTTTTGTAGAAGGTCTTCAGGAAGAATTGCAGGATCGGATCGGGCGGCGCGGCCATGGGCATTCCTCCTTCAGGCGACCGCGCGATCGGCGGCGGCGGGATCAGCCGCGCCGAGGAAGCGGCGATTGACGATGTGATAAGCGATCGCCTCGGCGGCATCGCGATAGCGGCTCGGCGCGATCAGATTGAGCTGGCCGATCGCCAAGATCGTATAGGATCGCGCCAGGGCATAAGCGCGCATCAGCCCCTTGCTGTCGGCGATCGCGCGCGCGGCGGCCGCGATCGCCGCCGCATCGTCGCGCGCGCCGCGCACGACTTGCGGCACGATATGATCGGCGTCGAACTCGGCGAGCGCGAAAATGATCGGCAACGTCAGCCGGCGCGCGAGCAGATCGGCATGCGCCGCCTTCCCCGCGAGCGCCGCCGGATGGAGGAAATCGAGCACATCGTCCATGATTTGAAACGCGCGCCCCAGGTTCCAGCCGAATTGGCTGAGCGCGGCGACGCCGCGCTGCGGGGCGCCCGCCAGCGTCGCCCCGGCCTCGCACGCGAAGCCGAACAGCGTCGCGGTCTTGCGGTCGATCGTGCGGAAATAGCGCATCCGCAAATCATCGGGCGCGCGCGTCGGATCGACGTCGAGCTCGTCGAGCTCGCCACAGCAGAGTTTGAACCCCACGTCGAGCACATGGTTCACCAGCTGCATGTCTTGCTGGGTGTCGACGCTCGCGGCGAACACGCGGATCGCTTGCACGAATTGCAGATCGCCGATCAGGATCGCGGTCTTGGTGCCGCGCGCGGCGGCGGTCGAGGGGGCGCCGCGGCGCTGGGCGGCGCCGTCGATGATGTCGTCATGGATCAGCGTCGCGGTGTGCAACATCTCGAGCGAGACCGCCGCCTGGATCGCCTTGATCGGCAGCGGCGCGGCATCGTCGCCGCACATGCGCGCGGCGAGCAGCAGCAGCAAGGGGCGCAATTTCTTGCCGCCGCGATAGACGCGATATTCGACGTCGCTCAAATAGCGGCGCTGCGGGTGGAGCGCGTCGAGCAACGCCGCGTCGAAACGCGCGCGTTCGTCCCCCAGCAGCGCCCAGGCGGCGGCGAGCGGATCGTCCGGGGTCATGCCGCGAGCGACTCGAGCGCGCGGGCATAGTCGCGCGCGCAGTGCGGCGCCAGCTGCGCGAGCATTTGGTCGATCGCCGCCGCCAGCGCGGGCGACGCCGCCGGCCGGATCGCCGTCAGCCGGCGCGCGAGCGCGCGCAGCGGATGATCGTCTTCCCCCGCGAACGCCGCCGCGCCATGGCGCTCGGCGATCAGGATCAGCCGCAGGATTTCGTGCTGGTGCGTGTAATAATGGACGAGGAACGCGCGGCCGCCGGCGAGCGGGGCGAGATCGAGCAGCGCCACGCGCCACCGCCAATCGCCCGGCAGCGCGTGGCGCCACGCCGGTAGCGGCCCCACCGGGCTCATCAGCGGCGCGGCGCCATTGGTCGCGCAGCCCTGCGCCGTGGTCCAAATATCGTCGAGCACCTTCGCCACATCGGCGATGGCTTCGCCAAAGGCCGCGGCGATCGCCCGGCAGGTCGCCAGGAAGCTTTCGCCGAGCGCCTTGAAAATCTGGCCAATCTCTTCGACCGAGGCATTGAACGCCGCGCGCAACGCCTTGGCGAGCGCCACCAAATCATCGCCGAACACGATCAAGCCCGCGCGGATCGCCGCCAAGTAATTTTCGATCGACGACAGAATATCGGCGAAGAGCGCTTTGACGTTGTTCTTCAGCCAAGCAGCGATCGCATCCCAGAGATGGTCGATCGAATGGGCGACATCGGCGAGCGTCAGCGTGAAGCTCGGATGGAAATCATGCCCCGCATAGCGGAAGTTCAGCCCGAGCGCGAACGAGCCCCCCACCGGATTGAGCGCGAGCCCCGCCCCGAGCGTCAGCCCCGCGCCGACGCCCGGAATATGGATCGCGGGGATGACGACGACGCCAGCGATGGACAAGGCCGGCAGATCGATCTCGAGGGTGAAGCCGAATTTGGCCGAGAGCGCGAGGCTCATCTTCGCCAGGCTCAAATGGCAACTCAATTGCTCCGAGGCGCCGAGGAACGTGAAGGCGTAATCGAAATCGAGCGTATCCTTGCTCGCCTTCAGATAGATTTTCTGCTCGATCGCGCCGCCGAGCAGCTTCACGTCGCCCGAAAGCTCCAAATAGGTCGCCGCCTCGCCCGCGAGCAAGGGTCGATAATCGGCGGGCGGCAGCGCGGCCAGATCATGCTGGAGTTCGAGCGCCGAATAGGTCGACCGGCGGTGGAGCGTGCTGAAGCGCGGCGCGGCGCGATCGACCAGCGCGACGCCCTTGGTGAACGCGGCGGTATCGATCAGGAACGACGGGCCTTTGGTGCCCGTCGCGTCCGAAATGCTCAAGATATCGCCGCCGAGCACGATCGGCCGGCTGACGTTGCCCATCGCATAAACGCCGCGATCCTTGTTGACCGCGACGTCGACGATCACTTCCCATTCGTAGAACAGAACATCGGCATTCACCCGAATCCCGGGTTGGAAGCTTTGATTGCCGATCTTGAAGCCATTGGGATCATCGACGATGTAAAGATCGATGGTCTTGAACGCGATGCCATCGAGGATCGGCACGCGCGACAGATCGAGCGTGGTGAATTCGAGGATCAAATCGGTCAATTTGAGCGCTTGATCGCTCGCGTCGAGCCCGAACAACAGCGCGCCGGGCACTTCGAAATCGATGAGCGACGCGCCGATGGTGAACGTGAATTGGCGCGGCGCGGTGCCGATCTCGAAACTGCCCAACATCCCGAGGGTGACGCCCGCGCTGGCGATCGCGACCGACACCCCGGCATTGGCGACGGTCAACCCCGTGATGCCGAAGGGTTCGTGCCAATTTTGCACCGACAGATCGAAAGCGACCGCCGGGGGCTGGAGCTTGATCGTCCCCTGCCCGGCGATGTCGAGCGTTTCGGCGCCGATCTTGATCGCGGCGGCGGCGATCAGATCGAATTCGGTCGCGGCGGGCTTCAGCACCACCGCCAGTTCCTTGAAGGTGACGTCGCCATGCACCTGCAGGCCGGGCAGCGACGCCTTGATCAGCGAATTGACCGGCTGCGCCGAATCGAGCTGGGCGACCAGATCGAGCGTGACGTCGGCGGTGAACAATTGGCGCAGCAGTTCGAGCCCATCGCCCTTCAGATGCAGGCTGGTGAATGCGGTCACCCCCGCCGGTAGCGGCGCGGGCACGGGCATGGTGAGATTGGGCAGAGTGAGCTTGTCGACCGCGATCGTCGAGACGACCAGCCCGGTGTTGGTGAAGCTCAGCCCCGAAAAGAGATCGGCGAGCGGCGGGAACAAGGTCCCGGGCGACCAAGCCTCGGGCACCGCGAAGCCGATGACGAAACCGGTCGATTTCGCGGTGCGCCGCAACTCGAAATAGGCCGAGCCGAGCGCGCTGCCATTGGCGGTCGCGCTCGCCGACAGCATGAAATCATAGAGCCGCGCGCCATCGGCGGCGTGGAGCCGCCGCGCGGCGAGCGTGACCGGGGCGCGCGCGGCGTCGGCGATCGTCAGCGACGCCTTGGCCTGGGTGATCTTGATCGTCGGCAGTCCGCTCGGCGTGCCCGTGCCGGTCAATTTGCTCGCCAGCTCGGTCAAGTCGATATCGGGAAAACTGCCCTCGAGCAGCAATTGCTCATGGAGGTTCCAAACGACGTCGAAGTCGATCCCGGCCAGCGTCGCGGTCGCGGCGATCGATCCGTTGGTCTGCCCGCCGCTATGCGCGAGCGCGGCCGACGCGCCGGTCAACGCGATCGAGGTGAAGCCGAGCGGCAAGGCCCAATCGCCGGTGAGCGACGTATCGAAATACCAATCGAGCGACGGCAGGGTGATCCCCAGATCGAGCCCGTCGAGATCGAGCACGGCGGGGATGTCGACGCTCAGGAAATAGCCGATCACGTCGTTGATATGGACGACCGACCCCTCGCGTAGCGCCGCGTAGAGCGTTCCGGTCAAACCCTCGGCGGTCTTGGCGATCGCCACGCCGACGCCGAGCGTGCCCCCGGGCCAGCCGACGGTCGCTTCGATCGAGGCATCGATATTCTTGGCGCCGAGCGGATCGAGGATCGTGAACGACATCCGCCCACCGGTCAGATCGACGCCGGCGCGGATCGGCCAATCGCCGCTCAACCCCGCCTCGACCCCGATCGAGACGATCGCGCGCTGCGCGGGGACGATCAGGAAATCGAGCCCGGCGACCGCCTTGATCCCCGGAAAGCCGCTGCTGGTGGGCACATAGGAGACGAGATCGGCGCCGCCGACCAAGCTCCCCAATTCGGCGAGCCCCAAATTGGCGACGCCGCTCAGATCGACCGTGATCGGCACCAGTGAGGTCGGTGTCGACAGATCGAAGAAAATGGGCACCGACTGGCCCTTCACCGTCACCTTGGCGACCAGCCCGATCGTGACGTGCGCCGCGATCTTCGACGCCTTGGGGCCCCAAGCGAGCGCCGCCGAGGCGATTTGGAACGCCGGCGTCAAGCTGCCGAGCGGCTGCAGATCGATTTGGACGAGATCGGCCTGCAAGGCGAAGATCGGCACGGTGCCGGTCATCGTGATCGGCCCGCTCAGCGCGAAGCTCGCGATGTCGCCGAGCAGCCAGCCGATCGCCCCCACGTCGCCGTTGAACTTCGCCTTGGTGGCGAGCGTCAGCGCGGTCGCTTCGGGCGCGCTCGACGACAAATCGAGCGTGACATCGTCATAATCGAGCAGTTCGAGCACCGAGCCCGCGAGCCGATCGAACGCGGTATCGAAACGCCATCCCGACGCCGCCGTCGCGCGCAGCCGCAGCGCGATCTCGGCGCCCGTGCCGTCGAACACCGCTTCGATGCGCGTGCCGGCGAAGGGCGCGGCGGTGCCCGCGCCGGCGACCGTCACGATGCCGTCGCCCGGGGTGAGCACCGCATCGGCGACGTCCAGCGTCGCCGCGGGCGGCAAATAGCGCGCGAGCACGGTCGCGACCGCGCCGGCGCCGAAGGCATCCGCCGGAAGCCGCAAATCGGTGCCGACGAGATGCGCCTTGAGGACGGTTTCGATCTCCTGCGGGCTCACGATCGATCTCCTAGATCGTCACGTCCGCCCAAATGGGCAGATGATCGCTGACGGCGTTCCGATAGAAAATATAGGCATAGGGCGCATGGCGCAGCCATTGGCTCAATTGTTGATCGAGCTCGAACGCGTGCGGAAACGCCTCCTGATCCTCGCCCAGGCGGAATTTCTGCGCGTAACGGCTCACGCCGCTGCGGGTGTTCATCAACAGGCGGAGCACGTCGACGACCCCGCTGTTGGTCGCCGCCGGGCGGCAGAACAGATTGTCGAGGCAATTGTCCTTCTGCACATACCAATCGGGATCGGTTTGCCATTTGCTGGGATCATTGCCCCAGGCCTTGGTCACCTCGGCCCAGGTCGCCAAGATGGTGGGCGCGCCGATCGCCGCCGTCGTCCCCGCGCCCTGCCCCGCTTGGCTCGGCGGCGGGACGTGGGGGACCTGATCGGTGAGCCAGCCATAAAGATCGGCGTTGAGCGGCAGCGGCATGTTGTAATCGCCCGCCATCACCCGCGCGTTCGCGTTGATCACCCCCGTGCCCGGGACGTTGAGGCTATAGATTTCGGGCATCTGCCCGAGCCGCGCGACGCCCAACGACGTATTGCCGCTGGGCGGGGCGTGATAATTGGTGATCACGAACACGGTGTTGGTGTCGGTGGTGCGCAGATAGGCATAGGCGGGGCGCCGCCCGCCCTTGGGCAAGTCCTTGGTCGGAAAATCGGTGCTCGCGATCCCCAGCGCATTGGCGATGGGCGTGAAATTCACTCCTTGGGATTGATAGATGATCGCATAGGATTCGCGGTCCTTCTCCGGTCGCGCCTTCAGCACGACGTAAGACCATCGCTGCCCCGTCGCCGCGCGGCAGGCCTCGGCCACGGTGTAAGCGACGCTTTCCGCGATCGACGTCATCAATTCCTGCAACAACACGATTTGGGGTCGCGCGGCGGCGATCACCTCGGCGACGACATAGGCCAAATTCTTGTTGTTGACCGAAACGCCATATTTCTTCGGCCCATAAACTTGGATGTTCCACGACAGGAACCGGATCGTCGCCATGCGCCCTCTCCCAAAGCCGTGCGGCGCCGCGCCGTCAGGATGCCGCCAGCGCGCCGTTGAGGATGATCATGCCCGGCCCGCCGCTCACGCTCGTCAGGTTCGGGGTGATCGTGATCGAGCTATTGCCGATCGGTTGGGTGATCACCGGGATGTTGAGCGTCGCGAAGTTGATCCCGCGCAAATAGCCCAGGATCTGCGGCTTGAGCGCGTTGGCGATCGACGAGAGCAGCCAATCGACCATCCAGCCGAGCAATTTGCCGACCGGCCCGCTCAAATTGACGCTGAGGTTGAAATCGAGCGCCTGGGCGCTGACGACCGACACGCTGCTGCCATGCGGGATCACATTGGCGATCAGCGTCGGATTGGGGCTGGCGCCGATGTCGACGCCGATGCCGACGGGCACCCAGAAGATGTTCGCGCCGGCGCCGGCGGAACCGCTCAGCGAGAAGGTCGCGGCGATTTGGTTGCCCTGCACCTGCACCTGCGGGTTCACCGCGCTGAACGAATAATTATAATGGACGCCGAACACGCTACCCCCGCTCGAATCGCCCCCGTTCAGCGCGACGCCCCGCCCGATCGCCGTCTGCGTCGCCGCTTGCAGCGCCGCGTTGTCGAGCGCGACGAAGAAGGGCGCGCCCTGGCCGGGCACGGCCTGGGTCGGCACCGGCGGCAGCCTGCCGCCGATATTGGCGACCGCGATCAAACTGCCCTCGACCACGCCGACCACGAACGGGCTGAGCGGCACCCCCGGGATCGCGGGGATCGCGAACGAGGCCCCGCCCAGCGCCTGCGCGATGATCTGCGAGATCTTGGGCTGGATGAAATGGGTGGTGAGCCATTGCTGAAAGGGCGGGCCGCTCGATTGCACCTTGGTGCCGATCACTTGAAACCCGATCTTGCCCTGCGCCGAGGTGATGAGCGCCTGCGTCACCGCCGTCACCTGCATCGGCGCGCTTTCCGGCCCCGAGCTGAAGGTGATGACCATCGGATCGATCGTGATCGTCAGCCCCGGCGCGCCCGCCAGCAGCGTGGCGATATGCTCGGCATGCGCCTCGGGCGCGACCGGCACCCCCGCCCCCTTGACCTCGGGATGCTGCGCGGCGGCCTCGACCAACGCCGCGCCCACGAGCGTCGCATCGACCGACGAGGTCAGCTCGACGACGGGCGGCGCGGTAATATCGAAATCGAGCACGACTTCAGTGCTATCGAAGTCGAGCGGCAAACCGTGGCCCTTGAACAATTGATCATGCGTCTTTTGATAGACTTGAGCGAGGAGCTGATTGATCTGGCCTTGGTTGATCCCCACGCAAACATCGGTCATCTTGGTCCTCCCCTTGCGATGCGTTGATCGATGACGGCTCAAAAATCTCCCAAGGCCTTGTTGATCGCGTCGTTGATCCGCGCGCTGAGATAGGCGAGCACGGTCGCGTCGCCGAGCTTGTCGCCCAGTTTCTGGCGGATCAGATCATGGACGAAGCCCGCGTTGGCGAGCGCCTGGGTCACCCGATCATAAAGGCTGGGCTGCGCCCAGCCGCCGCTGCTCAAGCTGATGTTGATCGAGGGCAGATTGGCGACGAGCTTGGTGAGCGTCACCGTCAATTGCGGATTATTGGGATCGCCGGTGACGGTCACGGTGCCGTTGATCACCACATTGGGCGCGGCGAAACTGTCGTTGAACGATCCCGCGCCGATCGGCAAGTCGCCGCCGAGCAGCGCGAGTTCGGAGAAGAGCCGATTGGGTCCGCCACGCGCTTCATAGTCGCTGATGAAGGCCTCGGCCTCGGCTTCGGCGCGTTGATAGGCGAGCCGCGCCTCCTCGCTGCGGAACGCATCGGCGGTGGCGATCTCCGCCACGCCCTGCGCCCCGGCCGCGAGATGGCGCGCGACCGCGCCCGCCGGCGCCGCCGCGACTTCGGTCATCACCTGACCCACCGTCACCGCCCCGGCATAATTGGCGTTGACCAGCCCCTTGAACGACAAGGTCGCCGCCGCCGCATCGGCGAAGGGATCATCGCCCCCGCCGCCGCCGGCATTTTGGCAGGCGCGCTCGAACACCACCTGGCGCAGCATCGAATTGACGTAATAATCGGTGTCGCCGACCGTTTTGTTCGGATCATTGGGCGCCGCCGCCGCCGCCGAGGTTTGATCGGCCAACCCGGCCGAAATCGCGCGCTTCTGGTTCATGAAGCTGGTGAAGACATTGTCGCCACGGACGATTTCGTTCATCGCCCAATTATTGTCATAATAAGTGCCGACCAATTCGAGCCCGGCGGGGGTTTGCACGAGCTTGTCGCGATAGTCGCGCGCCTGTTGCAGCCGCGGGTCGTCTTCCCCCGCGCCGAGCTCGACCGCCTCGACTTGGGTATCGTGCGCGGGGATCACTTTCATGAGCCCCGCCGCGCCCGCCGCCGCGCACCCGACCAAGCCGTTGCCGGTCACCGCATAATCGCCGGCATAGCTCAGGCCCTGCCAATTGATCGTCGCGGTGAAGATCGCGGTGGTTTCGTCATAAGTGAAACCGCCGTCGGCGGCCGATCCCAGCCCGCCGATCTGGCCATGCGAGAGGCTGAGATTGACCTCGCCAAAGGTCGAATCGCCGAACAGCCCGAACGGCCCGAGATCCGGCACCGGGCGATTGCCGAGCGGCGGCACCTGGTGACCATCGCCCGATGCGCCATCGACCAGAACGGTCGGCAAATAATAAGGCGTGCCCGGCTTCCACAAGAGCTTCCACGCTTGCTTGAGCAAGAACTCCGCGACGCCTCCAGCCATGGCTACCCCCGATTGAAAATGGAGTTTCGACAATGTGATGGCAAAATATATGACGGCACGATGAATGGCGACAAATGTGCGATTGACGACGATACGAGAAGACATATCGGCCGAGAGGGCGGCCGAATAGCGTCAATGAATCACGGCGATCAAAACCCGACTCAATTCATAGCATGACTCGCCGTACGAGCAAGAGACGCTTAGCGCAAACTTGCTGCCGCGGTCGCCGAGCCTCGCGCGCTTGGCGAAACGAGCGGTGCCCGGCCGTTCGTCATGCCGCTACCCGCCGGCGCGCCGCCGCCGCGCCTCAGGTCGCGGGATTGACTGGTTGATATTGGAACGACGGTCCGGTGAGCACGCTGGGATCGGGAATGCCCGCCATCATCGCCTTGGCCTGCCCCTTGAGCGACATCATCAGCCCGAGCGCGCGGTTGAACTGATTGGTGGTCGCATCGCCATTGACGAGCTGGTGAATGGCGCCGAGCAGCGCGGTGTAGGTATAGTTGAAATTGTCGTTGGCGAAGGCGGCGATCGTGCCGGGGGCATAAGGGCCGGGATTGGTCGGCACGGCATAAACCCCGCTCGCGTCGAACGGCACCGGCGCGCCGCTATAAGCATAATCATCGGCCGGATCGGGGCCGCCGCTGGTCGGCACCAGCAAATGCCCCTTTTGGATCTGCATATAGCGATAATAATGGGCATAGCCCGACCCGACGATTTCGAGCGGCGAGTTGCTCGTGCCTTCGCCCTGTTCGACGATCGTTTGGATCGCTTGTTGCGCGGTGGCCACGTCGGTCACGACCACCGCCTCGTCCATCAGCTCGGGGCCGACCTGATGATAAGGCCCCGGCACGAAGATGCCCTGCCCCAGCGCGCCGATCGCCTTGGAAATCGCGTCGTAGAATTGGCCGATCGTGATCGGCGTGTCGGCTTCGGCCATTGCCTTGAAATCGATCGGATTTTCGGGCTGTTCGATCGTCAGGAAGGTTTGCAGCTGGTCCATCGAAAAGGGCGCGAGGCTCACGGTCAGCTCGGCCTCCACGCCGCCGGGCAAGGGGCCGGGATAGGTCGGGATGAAGCCCGGGCTGTCGATCACCGGCGCCCCGCCGATCGCGTTCAACACGTTGCACGAGAGCACCATGTGCAACATTTCCTCGATGACGACCGATTCGATGATCGCGGCGATTTCGGGATTCTTGTGCTCGTCGAGCGAATAGAGCGCGTAGAGATAGACGGGGATGGTGGCGTGCTCGAGCTCGATCGCCGATTGCAGCGCCTGCTGAAGCTTGACGAGCGCGGGATTGGGGCCGGTGATACCTTCCAGCATCGCGCGTTTCAGATGGATCATGGCGAAGCTCCTTAGCGCTGCTCGAGGATACGACGACGGGCGACGGCGGCGGCTTTGCCGCCCGGCGGGATCGGCCCGATCTCGGGCTCGGGCGTCGGCGCGGCGGCGGCGGCTTTGCCGTCGGGCGGCGGCGCGCTGGTCGGCGCCGCGCTGGTCGGCGGCGCGATGCCGGGCAGCGGGTTCTGCAACCAACTCAAGATCGCCGAGCGCTTGGCGAGCGACAGGTCGCGCGTGACGGGCATCGAATTGGGATCGGTGAGCGGCAGCGCGAAAGCGAGCGACAGCAGATCGGCATTCGCTCGCACCGCGTCATAATCGGCGAGGTTGAGGAAGCGCACCATCACCGGATAGAGATTGGCATATTGCTGGAACACGGGCTGCAGATCGGTCCAGGTGACGGGATCGCCGGGCGTCCAGCCGCTCCACACCAACAGGCTGATGAAATTCCATTGGTTGACCGGATCGTCGGGCCCCTGCAGCGCGGCATCGGCGAAGCTGGGCCGCAAGCCATAGACCTGGCCGTCGATGCCATAATCGCTATTGGCGAACAGCCGCGGCGTGCCGGGGTCGCTCGCGCCGACCACCAGCGCCGCGAGCCCGTTCGCATCGCTCACCAGGCTCGCGGGATAGGTGATCGCGTCCGCCGGCGTCGCCGCCTTGGGCGGCTTGGTGACGAAGATCGGCGAATTTTGATCCTGTAGCTGGCTCGGATCGAAAGCGACGTCGATCGTCGCCCCCGCGAGCGGGCGGCCATATTGCATCGCATAAATATCGAAGGTCGCTTCCTCGCCCGGATTGAGCCGCGCGACATAATTATCGGCGCGCACATAGGCCGCGCTCGGCCATTCGCTGATGATCGCGCCCTCGGCGCCGGTCAGCACCAGGCGGCTGGTCGCGACCAGGTTCAGCTGATCGGCATCGAGCGGCACGCTGACGAGCCCCGCCGTCTGCGCATACCAATTGGCGTCGCCGATATAGCCGCTCGCCCCCTGCGCGGGGATCGTCCCCACCGGCACCAGGCTTCCGGCCGGATTGGTGGGATCGATCAGCGGGCTATAGGCCTGGAGCGTCAGATCGCCCAGATCGTTGAACGGCCCGCCCGGGGTGGTCGTCGACAAGGCATTGCCCAGATCGAGCAGGATCGCGCTCGCGGCTTCATCGACCACCCCGGCGCAGAAATTGATGCCGCCGACGGGGGTGAAGAAATTGCCGTTCGGGCTCGCCGTCGCCATGAACTGGCGCCCGATCAGCATATGGTTGGGCTCGGCGGCCTCGACCGGGCCGATCGGGCCGCAAATCCGCCCGCACATGAACTCGGGGCTGGTATAGTCCAGGTTCATGCCGTCGACGTTGAACTTGATCGACAATAGGCCCGTCGCCGCCGAGGCCTGCTGGAGCGCGGTCAGGAAGGGCGAGGCGGCGATATCGCCCCACACCAGATCGGTGAGCACCGATTGATAATAAGCCCCCGCCGTCGTGTCGCCGCCCCCCGATCCGGTCGCGCGGTCCCAAATGTCCATGAACGCGGCGGGCAGATATTGCCCGCTGACGATCGTATTGCCGTTCGCATCGGCGATCCGCACCTCGAGCCCCCAGATTTGCGACACCAGCTGCTGTTCGGGGTCGAGATCGACCAACTTGGCCGGCGCGCTGCCGTCCGAATCGGCGACGATCATCTGGAGCACCGGATCGTCGGTGACTTGGCCAGCGGGGGTCCAAGCGGCGGTCACCGCGCAGCCGAGCAAGCGGAAAGCGGCGTCGCCCTGCGGATTGAACCAGCCGTTGGGCGGCCGCATGTTCGCCCCTTGCATCGCCTGATAGCTCGGCTTGAAAATGGCATTGTCATAATGGCCGGGGTCATTGTTGACCGTCGACACGTTCGATTGGAACTGCCCGAAAAAATGGAGCCGCAACGCGTTCATATAGCTCATCGGACGATGCTCCCTGTTGACGATTGGTTGCTGGCGATTGGCTGCTGGCGGCGGGTTATCGGCGATTGGCGAGTCAGGTCGAAAAGGGTTCGATCAGCCCGATCGGATTGTCTTCGGGATCGTGGAACATGGCGAAGCGATAGCCGTCGATCGCGGTCGGCGGCATCAGCGCCCGCCCCCCGGCGGCGAACGCCGCGGCGAGCACCGGCTCGAGCGACTCGACGAGCAGGTAGAAATTATGCCCCGGCGCGAACCCCGGCGTGCCCGGATCGGCCTGGCCGATGCCGCCGAGCAGCGGCGGGCGGCCGGCGGGGAAATGGATATAGCGAAAGCCGCCGGTACCCGTGGCATAGGTCCAGCCGAACACGCGTTGGTAAAAGTCGAGCAGCAACGGCTGGTCGCGCGCGATCAGCTCGAACATCACCGCCGGATGCGCGTTGACCGGCGCGCCGTGGGTTGCGTCGGGGGCGGTCGCGTCGGGGGCGGCTGCGTCGGGCGCGCGCGCGACGGGGGCGGCGAAGCCGGCGAGGCGCCGCAGGAAGGTGACGCTCGTATAGGGCTTGCCGCCCGCCGCGACGAAACAATCGCCATGCGCGGCGACGAACGCGGTGAACGCCGGCCCCTCGACATGCGCGCGAAAGGCATCGGCGTCGGCATAGGTTTCGAAAAAGACGATCTCGGTCGCCGCGACCGGCGGCAGCGCGATCAGGCGCGGATCGTCGAGCACCGGCGCGTGGACGAGATAAGCGAGCGTCCCCGGCTCGGCGCGCGCGACGCGCTCGGCCAGCTCGACGAGCGCCGGACGCAATTCATCGAGCCGTTCGGGGCGGGCGAACCAGCGCGCGACCAGACTGATCGAAGCATCGAGTAAAGCCAAGCGCCACGCTCCCCACGATGGATGGTTCGCGCCAGACCAAGATACTGGCGACGATCAAGACCCGCTAGGTTAACTCAATGCAATAAATCTATGCCAGAAAATCTATGCCGGAACGCTTTGGACGACTCGCCGGACGATTCGTTGCCGGGGAAATTCACGACATATGGAACATCGCATGATATTATCGCTCGTCAAGCCCTGTTCGCCAAGCACGCGTCCAGTTCTTCGCGCGGCGCCCCTCAATGCAAGAAATTGAGCGTCACCCGCAACTCGCGACCGATCGCGCGAAAGCCCACCGCCTCGGGCGCGCGCGCGTCGCCGATATCGCGCAGCGCGAGATCGAGCGTGATCCCCTGCCGCCAGCGATAGCGCGCGCCGATATCGCCTTCGACATGGCCGGGAACGGTGATTTGCCCGGTCGGCACCGAACTGTCGAAATAGCTGCTGTTGAACCGGCCGCCGCCGTTCAGCGTCAGCCGCGGCGTCACCGCGAAGGCGCCGCGCAAACTCCCCTGCCAGCCGGGGCGGCCCCGCAGCCGAGTCGCGCTGTCGATCGCGACATAGCCGAAGGCGCCGACCAGCGTCAGCCGATCGAAGCGCGCGCGCGCCTCGCCGTCGACGCCGCGCGTAGTGACGAGGCCGCGGTTGACGAGCCGGAAGCGAATGGGATCGAAATCGATCAAATTGGTGAAGCGATTGTCGAACCAGCTCAGGCGCAGCGCGAAGGCATCGCCGCGCGCCCAGCGCAGCCCCGCCTCGATATCGCGGCTGCGTTCGGGCAGCAGCGCGGCATTGCCCACCAAGGGATGGCCCAGCGCATAGAAGCTCGGCAGCTTGAACGCGGTGCCGATGCGCGCGAACACCACCGGGCCGCCCGCGAGCGGCGTGACGTCGATCGCCGCGCGCCCGGTGAATTTGTCGCCCACCCCGGGCGGCGCGTCATAGCGACCCGCCAGGTTCAGCCGCAGCGCGCGCCAGGGATCGAGCGACATTTCGGCGAAAGCGCTCGGCGTCGTGCGCCCGCGCGCGAAGACGACCGGCACCGCGACCCCCAGGTTGATCGCGCCGCTGCTGCCGCCGCGTTCGTCGAGCACCGCGCCGCCGATCGAGACGGTGGCGCCCGGGCGGGCGTAGCGCCAATAGCCGATCGCCTCGAACCGCCGCAGCCGATCGTTGCTCCGGATCGCGGGCACGCCGTTCAGCACGCCGGGGAAAATCGCGGGTGAATCGGTATCGTTGCGCTGCTCCGAATAGCTGATCGAGAGATGCGGGCGCAGCGCGCCGCGCGTGCCGGCGGCGGTGAGCGCGGTCAGCCACAAGGCGCCCGCGCCGATTTCGGGGGCGCGGTTGCGCGCCAATCGGGGGCCGCCGCTATCCTCGGGAAAGCCGCGGCGATCGGTGTGCGCGTAAAGCCCCAACAGCCCGAGCTCGATCCCCGCGACCGTCCGCCGCGCGCGCAGTAGCGCGGTTTGCCGCTGGAGCCGCGTGCCATCGGCGGTGCCGCTGTCGAAGAGCCCGGCGTTGGCGATGATCCCGCCGCTCGCCCCGCCCGCGCCCGCCGTCAGATTGGTGGTGACGCGGCCGCTGTCGCCATAGATCACGCGCGCGCCGAGCACCGGGCCGGCGCGCGGGCTGAGCAGGTCGATCGCGACCACGCCCGACAAGGCATCCGAGCCATGCACCGCCGAGCCGGCGCCGCGCGCGACGTCGATCCGCGCCACGACCGCCGGATCGAGCAAGCCGAAATCGAACGCGCCGCCCTGGCTATTGGTGATGTCGTTGACGCGCACCCCGTCGACGAGCACCAGCGTATAATTGGGCTCGCCGCCGCGGATCGAGACGAAACTACCCCCCGCCGCCCCCCCGGTCGAAAAGGCGCGCACCCCGCCGAGATCGGCGAGCGGATCGCGCAGGCTGGTGGGTTGCAGCGCCTCGATCATCGGGGTGGTGATGACCGTCGCGCTCTGCGCGGTCGGGTCGCCGACGCGCGACGCGACGACGACGACGTCGTCCTGGTCGGGCGGCGTCGCAATCGGCGGCGGCGCGGCGCCCGCGATCCCCGGGGCAAAGGCGAAGCTCGACAGGAGCGCGGCGCGGGCGGCGACGCCGCGCCCGCCCCCCGATCGCGACCGTCCGCGCGCCCGTCCGCGCGCTCTTGCATCGACCATCGCTCGCCCCCTTTTGCCCAAGACGAAATCTTGATCGTAACCCGCGCTCGATTGCAAGCGATCGACGCTTCACCCCGCGAATATTCAGCGCGTGCCAATCACCCCGAATAATCGCGCGCATTCGAAGAAATTCGACACCCGCCGTGAGGCTCACGGCACGGGGATTTTGAGCACGGCCGCCGCTCGATGCGTTCGAAAACCGCCTCGGCATTCGTCGTGGAGCCGCCGCGTTGACGATGCCGCCGGCGCTGTTGGCGACCAAGCGCTCGCCGAAGTTCAGCCCACCCTTGCCCCGAACGCCCATCGGCCCGCCGGCGATCGCGCCGCCCGCGATCTTGCCCATCGTACCCGTCAGCCCGAACAGCGACTTGGCGATGCTCGCCCCCGCGCCCTTGGTGATGACCGTGACCGCGATCGCCACCACGGCAAGCAGAATCGCCCCGAAGATCCCGCAGCGGTTGCGCCGCGCCTGGGGCGTCGGCGTGGTCGGGCTGGTGTCGCCGATGATGCTCGCGGGGTCATAGGGGTTGAGCGTCGCCGCGTTGAACGTCGCGCGCTGGACCCCCGACGGGAGCGTCAGCCGCTGGCCCGCGCTCAGCGTCGCGCCGGCGGACAAGCCGTTCGCCTGGGCAAGCTTATACCAGAGCGACGCGTCGCCCCAGAGCTGCTGGGCGATGCCTTGCAGCGTGTCGCCGCTGCGCACGACATAGCCGCCCCCCTCGGCGCCCTGCTCGTAGCTGGTGATCGGCGCGATGCCCGATTGATCGAAATCGGCGTACGCCGTCGCCGAACTCGCGCCACCCCGGAACGCGCCGGTCCCCGGGCTCGTCGTGCGCAGCTCGATCGAGCGGCGGTAATCGACCTCGAGCGTGCCGTTATTGCCGATATAGCCGAGCTGCTTGCCGCCGAAGCGATAGTAAAGCTCGTAAGGATCGCCCTGCGACCAGTTGTTGTCCTGCTCGCGGCGGCGGATGATCTGGCCCGACTGGTCGACGTCGAAATTCACCGTGCGCGGGCGGCCGTCGTCGATCGAGACGCCCGTCAGCACGCCGTCGCTATTATAGCTATAATAGCTGTAGCGCGTCGGCTGGTTGCTCTGCGCATGGCTCACCTGGCTTTGCACCGCGCCCGCTCGCAAAGTCCAATTTTCTCACAAACCTACCGCCTTGGCCTAACCCCTAGAGACGCTTTCAACTTCCTTAACTGCCGAAGTGCTGTTTCTGCGATTGGGCTAGGCCAACTCAACACCCAGCTTTACCCAGTGCGGCAGCAACATATTAAGTTCAAAGTAATCGTCCACATAATCCAATTTATTGGCCGAAAGACGCGCCTTGATTTCTTCTAAAACTTCTTCGCCGAATAATGGTCCGTAGGAGATAAGATTTTCATCCTCTCCAAAGACATCGATGTCTGCCATAATGTCCGACAGAATCTCAGGGGAAATCCCCTTCTCGGCCAGCGCTCCCTTGCGCAATATAAGTCCGTATTCGGCTGTCGCGGCGATGTAACTCATTCTCAATACCCCGGAATTTTGATGCCCTTGGGCACATGAATTTGAACATTATAGATCGGCCTGCTCGGTGTAGGTTGGAATATCTGGAACCATTCCGACTTACCAGCTCTTTGCAGGGCGCCCTCGGGTAGGGCAAAGTCTACTCGGATCGGCCCTGTGCCTCCCGGTTTTGCGGCTCCTAACTCGGTTACGTACATTCGGTTGGTACCCGAGATAGTTGCCATGCCGGTACCGCGCGCGCCCATCCAGGCAGCGGCCTCGTCAGGGCTAACCCAGCGCGAAACCGTCCGATAGCCCTTAGGCAATGCGCCCGTAGCAGCGCCTTTCCCACCCGGAGCAAGAACACGCCAGTCAGGCCCAAGCGGCTTAAGATCACCAATAGTTTCCGCCGCAGGGCGCCGCCAGCTCTTTATCACGTCCGGCAGCGAACTTGCCAGCTTGGCCAGGCTTCGCAAGCTCTTGGCCAATTGCCCGGCGCCGACCGCAAGGCCGACGAGCACGACCGCCCCGATCCCGCCAAGCGCCGCCGCCCCAGCCGAATACCCCACGTTGTGGAACCGTTTCGCAAAGCCTTTGGCGGCCACGTCTGTCGCCGCACCGACCGCGAGGTTGAGACCTTGCCGTGCCGCGAACACGACCGGGCCGCCCAGCGCGTCGAGCGTATAGCCCAAGACAGTGAGGGCCAGATGCCCCGCCGGGCCCAGTGCTTCCCCGGTCTTGACCGCGAAGGCGCCCGCCTGGAGGGCAAGCTGATCGATCGCGCGAAGCCCCAGCGCCGGTTCACCCGGATAGCGGATCGACCCGATCCGGGTGCCGATGACGGTGACGGCGTCGCTCACCACCCGCTGATAACGCGTGTCCAGTTGCGCCAGCTCGACCGGATCACCAAATTCGCGAGGGACAGCGAGGTCGCGCTCCAGAACCCCTTCCAGCTCGCGTTTGCCCTGCTCATTCAGAAAGGGCGCCAGCGCGGCTCTTTGCGCCTGGGCGAGTTGTTCGGCGTTGAAGTCGCCTTCCCGCAACGCATCAGCCAACTGCCGCTGGCCGTCGCGGAACGCCTTGAAGCGCGCGCGATCGCCAGAAAGCGTGCCTAGCGCATCGCCGTTGGCATAGTCGACGCCCTCGGCCGCCATGCGCAGTCGCGCTCGACGCGCCATGTCCTCGGCGATTACATCGCCCACCGTCCCCGAAATCACATCGGGTAGCGCGGCAATGAGGTTGTCGCCGAAACTCGTGCCCTCGATCAGGCTGCGCGCGGCGGCATTGGCGATGCCGCCGGCGCTGTTGGCGACGAGGCGCTCGCCGAAGTTGAGCCCGCCCGGAGCGAACGCGCCCTTCAACTCGGCGCCAATGCCGCCGCCCAGCGCCGCGCCCGCGACACCCGCCCAGTCGAATTTGGTTTGCAAGCCCGTCGCGACCGCGATGCCCTGGGTCAGCGAGCTCGAGAGCGCGCCCCGCACCGCGCCGCTCACGAAATCCGATTTGCCCAGGAAGCTGCCAACCTTGCCCAGCCCCTTGGCGATGCTGCCAATCTCCTGGAGCCCGCCGCCGATGGCGCCGCCGAGCGCCGCCAGACCCACCGCGCCCCAGTTGAACTTGTTCTGAAGGCCCGTGATCAGGCCAACGCTTTGGCTGGCGACCGAGCCCGCCGCGCCCGCAAGCGCGCCACCGGCGACTGCCGAACCGAATTTGCCCAGACCGGTGAACAGCTTGATCGCCGCCGGCCCGAGCTTGATCGCGACCACCACCGCCACCACGGCAAGCAAGATCGCCCCGAAGATCCCGCAGCGGTTGCGCCGCGCTTGCGGCGTCGGCGTGGTCGGGCTGGTGTCGCCGATGATGCTCGCGGGGTCATAGGGGTTGAGCGTCGCCGCGTTGAACGTCGCGCGCTGGACCCCGCTCGGGAGCGTCAGCCGCTGGCCGGCGGCGAGCGTCGCGCCGGCGGACAAGCCGTTCGCCTGGGCAAGCTTATACCAGAGCGAGGCGTCGCCCCAGAGTTGCTGGGCGATGCCTTGCAGCGTGTCGCCACTGCGCACGACATAGCCGCCGCCCTCGGCGCCCTGCTCATAGCTGGTGATCGGCGCGATGCCCGATTGATCGAAATCGGCATAGGCCGTCCCCGAACTCGCGCCACCCCGGAACGCGCCGGTCCCCGGGCTCGTCGTGCGCAGTTCGATCGAGCGGCGGTAATCGACCTCGAGCGTGCCGTTATTGCCGATATAGCCCAGCTGCTTGCCGCCGAAGCGATAGTAAAGCTCGTAAGGATCGCCCTGCGACCAGTTGTTGTCCTGCTCGCGGCGGCGGATGATCTGGCCCGACTGGTCGACGTCGAAATTCACCGTGCGCGGGCGGCCATCGTTGATCGAGACGCCCGTCAGCACGCCGTCGCTATTATAGGTGTAATAGCTGTAGCGCGTCGGCTGGTTGGTCTGCGCATAGCTTACCTGGGTCTGCACCGCGCCGGTGAAATAGGCGTAGCTGTTGGTCGTGGTGCTGCGATACTGTAACTGCCAAGCGTTATTATAGACGTCGGAATCCGATCGCATGAGATTGCCGACCGCGTCATAATAATGCCAGGTGTCGGTATTGCTCGTCGTGTTGCCCACCCGCTGCACGGTGCGTTCATAATAGGGAACGCCGTTGGTGCCATAAAAGCTCTGGCGCTGATTGACGAGTTCACCGTGGATAAGATCGTTTTGAACGGTCACCCGCCCGAGCGCATCGCGCTGATAAGTGGCCGAGGCGCCCGTCGAACTGCTGACGCTCGTCAACCGGCCTTCGGCGTCATAGCCATAATAATCGACGCCCGCGTTGGTGATCATATAGGCGCGCTGGCCATCGGCGTTATAGGCGAATTCGGTGCCCGACCCGCGCCCGATCCAGCCGCCATATTGCGCCCCGCGCGCGACCACCACCCGGTTCATCGCGTCATAGCGATACCAATGATCATTGCCCGTTTGGTACCAGGCGCCGCCATGGTCGTTGAGCATCCAATAGCTCGATTGCACGCGGCGCACGTTGCCGACCGCATCATAGCTCCAATTGATCGAGGCCGCGGGCGTATGCGTCCCCCAGGCCTCCGACCAACTGGTCATCCGGTTCAGCGCGTCGTAACTGGCGCTGCCGTTGCGCAGCGTTTCCGCGCGCTCTTCATATTGCCAAAAGGGCACCCAGGTTCGGCCACCATTGCCATAGCCCCAGCCATAATCATAACCATAATAATAATCTTCGTAATAACCGCGATCGACCCACTCGCCGGTCTCGCGCGTATAGGCCTCGCTCGTCAGATTGCCGGCGGCATCATAGCCATAGCTCGTCCGGTCGCGGGTCCACCGCCCGCCGACCGTGTTCATCACGGCGTCCGGATCGCCCACCGTTTCGGTGATCGAGCCGAGCCGCCCGGTGTTGAGATTGTGATAGACGATCGAGCGCCCCTGGCCGCTGCGGCGCGTCGTCCGCCCGCCCAGATCGAATTCGAAGCTGAACCAGCGCCCGGCCTGATCGCGGGTCGCGATCGTGCGGCCGAAGCGGTCGGTCTGCTCGATGTTCGCCTTCCAGTCGGCGCTGGTCGTGATCTTCTCCCAACCGCCGAAGTAGCCCATGCCCGCGGTCAAGAAATGGCTGTACCAAGCGTAGCTTATGTTGGTGACGATGCCCGCCGCCGTCTCTTCGCGCGTCACCCGGCCTTGCGCGTCATAATCGGTGCGCGCGACCCCGCCGATATGGATGTTCCATTGACGAATACGCTGGCCGAGGATGTCATGGGCGTAAAAATCGATCACCCCATGGGCGCCCCACTGCGCCGAGAGCCGGCCGAGCGCGTCATAGTCGCGCCACGTCGTGCGCCCACCATCGGTGGTCACGCGCGCGTCGCCGAAGCGATCATAGGCAACGGTCAATTGGCTGCCGTCGGGGCGATATTCGGCGGTGACCAGCGCCTCGCTCTCGCCATAGCCGGTGCCGGCGAGCAAATTGCGCGTCGTGCGCCGGCCATTGGCGTCGTCGGTCGCGACCAGGCGGCCGGAGATATCGTAATAGAGATAGTCGGCGGGCCTGGTCCAATAGCTCACGCCGGCTTCGTTGGTGACGACGACATCCGGTCTGAAAATCGCCCGCACGCGCCCGGTCGTGGTATAGTGATAATCGGTGACGAGGCCGCGCGTGTCGCGATCGTGAATGACTTCGCCGAACGCATTATAGGTGCGCCCGGTGGTGAAGGTCGTCACCCCGCTGGTGGTGCTCAACTCGCGATAGGGCAGGATCGTCTCGATCGCGAGCCCGCGCCGATCATAGCGATTGATCGTGACGTTCACGCCGTCGACATAGCCCGCGCCGATGCCGAACGCGCCCCATTGCGTCGCGACGCCGATCGCGTGCTGGAGCGACACCCAGGCGATGTCGGCGCCTTCGCTCTCGATCGTGACCGTGCGGCGTCCGGCGCCGTCATGAATATGATAGCGCCAAACGCCATCGCCGCTGTTGCTGCGCCACAGCTGGCCCATGGTGTCGTAATCGAAATATTCCTGCGCCCGGCCCCAGGCGTCGCCGCCGTTCATCCGTCGCGTCGCCATTTCGCCGAAGCCGTTATAGGTGAGATATTCGGTATCGAAACGGTGCCACCAGCTGCCGTTCCAAACGGCGGTGCCCTGCGAGGTCACGCGACCGGCGACATCGCGGCCATAGAGCACCCCTTCCAGCGCGACGGCGCCGGAACCATTCTCCCGTTCGTAGCTACGACGCAGCAGATTGCCGGCTTCGTCATAATAGAAATAGGTGCCCTGCCCTTGGGCATTGGTCATCCAGGTCAGCCGGCCTTGATTGTAGAAATAGCGCGTGACCCGATCACCGTCCGCTATGTCTTGCGCCCCTTGGCGCGTGAACGCCAAATCGCCGAGCGCGTTGTAATCATAGCGCACCGTCGGCCGCACCCAGGCGCCGTTTTGATCGACATAGCCGGCGCGAATTTCCTGCCGAAGACGACCGATCGAGTCATATTGATAATCGATCGCCTCCCCGGTCGCCTCCACCTTGCGGACGACTTGGCCGAGCCCGTTATAGCCATAATAGATCGTCGCCGCGCCGCTCACATCGTATAGCCCGGCGCCCGACACCGAATAGGCCGCGACGTTCAGCCGCTGCTCATAGGTGCGCCGGCCGTTGCGATCATAACCGAAATTGGTGATGCGATCGTGGTAATGATCGTAAATATAAGGCTGACTTCCCACTGAGGCGCCGCTGGTCTGCACCGCGTAGCGACGCTCCGACACGACATTGCCTTCGCCGTCGAGCGTCCAGCGCGTCAGATAACCTTCGGGATCGACTTGGGCGATCTTGCGGTTGGCGCGATCATAATAAGCGTAGGTCTCGCCGCCCGCGCCATCGGTGGTCTTCACGACGTTGCCGCGTGCGTCATATTCGTAGGAAGTCGTGACGGTGCGAACGCCATGATAGACCCATCCACCGATCGATTGCGCGGTGTAGACGCCCGTCACGCTCTGGCTGATCAGCCGGTTGACCCCGTCATAAGCGTAAAGGGTTTCGCGTACCTCGCCTCCGGGCGGGGCCGGCGGGGTGCCCCCCGCGGCCGGCGATCCGATCGGGGTGCCGTAAGCGCGCGAGGCGACGAGATTGCCCGCCCGATCATAAGCGAATGTCGTCAGGCTGCCGACCGGGTTGACCTCGGCGATCTTCTGATCGAGATCATTGTAATAATAGACCGTCCGCCCGCCGAGCGGATCGGTCTTTTCGATCAAATTGCCGCGAAGATCGTAACGATAGCGCGTCGTCGGGGTCGAATGGTAGATCGAGGCGAAATCGCCTTGGCTGAGCGTATGCGCCGTGGCATCGCCCCGTTCTTCGATCAGGCGTCCGGCGAGATCATAGACGTAATTCGTGCCTCTGCCTTCACCGAAAACATCGCCCTCGACCTTGCGGACCACGTTACCGCGCAAGTCATAGCTATAGCTTACCCGATCGAACCCATATTGGATGTTGCCATCGCCCCTAAATACATAGTCATAAACGAATTCGCTCTTTACCTGGCCGCGTCTATCGTAGAAATACGCAACCACGCCGCCCAGCTTGTTTTGAACGCGCGTGACGTTACCGAACGCATTGTAATCTTTATACTCGATATAGCCTTCGGCGTCGCGCGTCCATTTCACGCGACCGAGATTGTCATAGCCAAAGCTGGTCGTCGCATCGAGGTGGCTACCGTCGAAGGCGGGCAGCACCCCGATCGCGGCGCCGTTCCACGCCCGATTATAGCGCCGCGTGACGCTCGCGATTTCGCCGAATGCGGTATAGGTCGTCTCGGTGACGTAATCCTCGGCATCGCGCGTCACCGTCACGCGCCCGAGCACGTCAAAATAATTATAGCTGGCATTGCCGCGCGCATCGATGGTGCGCACGAGGTTCCCGAGCGTATCATAGGCGAAATAGGTCGACCCGGCGGCGTTCCATTCGCGAACGACCCGACCGACCTTGTCATAGTCACGATTGGTCCAGCGCACTTCACCGTCGCGCACCTGGACCTGGTTGCCGAAAGCATCATAGGTATAGCCAATCAGGCGCGCCTCGGCGGTGCCCCAGCCCTCGGTCCGCTCGATCAGCCGACCCTGCGCGTCATAACCGAAAGCAACCCGCGCCTCGTCGCCCGAGCCGGGCGCCCGAATCTCCCACGCGAGCGTGCCGGTGGCGTTATAGACATATTCGGTGCGCTGCCCTTCGCGATCGAAAGTCGCCGAGAGCAAGCCCGCCGCATTATATTCGAACCAATCGCCAACCCAATAGCCATATTGGTTCGCGGCGACGGTATCGAGATTCCACCAGTCGGCGGCATTGACCTGGCCCGACCAACGCGCGCTGAACACGCGGTTTTCGGCGGCGTCATAATCATGACGCGTGACATAGCCTTCGGCGTCGATCTCGAAACGAAGCTCGCCGCGCCCGGCGTAATAATAACGCTTCACCCGATTGGCGGGATTGCCGATCACCTGCGCCGACCAATTATCCATGTCCCATTGGCCATTCACCGGCAGTGCGCCCGGGAAATAGGTGTCGGCATATTGTATTTCACGCGTCACACGGTCGGCCGCATCATAAACATAGCCGGTGACTTGGCCGCCCGCGTCGATACTATAGACGAGCCGCGAAGCGCCATCGTAGATATTATAGGAAATACGGTCGGCGCCACTCGCGATGCTCGCGACGGCGCCGATCACCGTCTCGAGATCATAGCTGCCCAGCGTCCAGAGCCGATTGGCATAGACGCGCGTCGTGCGCACCGGGCCGAAGGCGGTCCACGGCGAATGGTCAAATTGATAGCCGAATTCGGTCACCTGGCCGAGCGCATCGATGGTGAAGCGTAGATTGTCTTGGCCATCATAGACATAGCGAGTGATCCGCTGGCCGCCATTGCCGAGCGCGCCGACGAGATGATTGAGCGTGCCCGCCGTCTTCAGCCACCAATCGGTGACCGGCTGCTCATAGGCGATATCCTGGATCTTGCGCCCCGCCCCGTCATAGATCGTGCGCGTGAAGCCGCCCTCGGCGTTGAGCGTACCGATCACATTGCCGTCGCGGTCGTAGAAGGTGCGGGTGAGCCGATCGGAACCCGTGTCGGGCACCCATTGCGCCGTGCGCGGCGCATTGGCTTTGAACGCGGCGATCTGGCCTTCGCTCAGCCGCGCGGCCATCTGGGTCGTGCGGATCAGGCGCCCGGCGCCGTCATAGGCATAGTTGGTGACCGCGCCATCGCCCGCGATCGACTGAATCACCCGCCCTTCGGCATCATAAATGCTCCACTGCGCGATGTCGGCGGCGCTCGCCGCACCGCGCAAATGGCCGATCGTCAGCCCCGAAGTCGGGGTGTTGAGCGCGTCCCAAATCCACCCCGGAAAACCGCCGCCATGGAAATAGAGGTGATATTTGATAACGCCGATCTGACGATCGTTTTCGTCATATTGATACTCGGTCAACGCGCCACTGGCATTGACCTCGCCCGTGCGCCGCCCGCGCTCGTCATAAACATAATAGGTGCGGTTGCCGCGCGGATCGGTGACGATCCGCAGGCGGCCGGCACCGTCATAGGCATAGTTCGCCGCGCCATCCCAGCTGTACCAGCCCGATTCGGTCGTGCTCAGCACATCGCCCGCGCGATTATAAACGGTCGTCGTGGTTTGGCCGCTGGCGAGGCGGATCACCGTCTGCAGCGCGCCGTCATTATAGCTATAGGTGGTCGTTCCGCCGTTCACGTCGAGCGCGCTGACGAGCCGTCCCAGCCCGTCATAGCGAAATTGCTCCTCGTTTTGCCCGGCGATCACGTCGCGTAGCTTCTGCCCGGCCTGGTCGAAGGTGAAATATTGGTGGGTATAGCCGCGGTGGACTTGCGCGCCGCCCGCGCCATGGCCCGCGCCATAGGCCACGCGCTGCGTCTGATTACCGCGCGCGTCGTAACCGAACCAGGTCTGGCTAATCTGGCGCAAATCGCCCAAATTGGTGCGCCAGCTGTAAAGCTGATCCCAGTTCGGCGCATCGCCGGTGCCGAGCGCGGCGACATTGTAGAGTTGACCGGTATATTCAAAGGTCCAGACGAGGTTGGGGCCGTCGTACCAATATTCGCTCACGCGACCTTCGGGCGAGATGACGAAGCGCAGCTGGTTGTTGCCGTCATAGACGTAGCGCGTCGTCTGGAGCACCGCCTCGCCGCTCGCGTCGGACGCGGTGCGCGTTTCGGTGAGCAATTGGTTCGCCGCGTTATAGGTCCGCGTGACGACGTTGCCGAGCCGATCGGTGCTGGTGAGCGCATTGCCGCGCGCGTCATAGGTGAAGCGGCTGGCCGCGCCGCGCGGATCGATCACCGCGCTCAAATTGCCGTCGCGATCATATTCGAAGCGCGTCACCTGCGCCGGCTGCCCATTCGCCGCCGGTCGGGTGATCGCGGTCAATTGGCCGCCGGACATGTTGCTGGCGAAGCGCTTGTAAACCGCCGTCGCGCCCGCGATCACGCCCGCGCCCTGGCGGTATCCTGACCACCAATCGGGGTGGAGATAGATCGCGACGTTCTCCAGTCGATCGAAACTGCGGGTCACTTCCACTCGGGTGTCTTCGGTCGTCGACAGTCCTTCGATCCGCCAAAGCCCGCCCTGATATTGGACGATACGCCCCGGACCGGAAATAATCCGAGCGGTGGAACTGCGATTTTCGCCATAGCCCGTATAGTCACCGTACAAAACCAGACCATGCCCGTCGCCGTAACCAGTCGACCGAAGTGACATGGTCGCCGAAAAAACGGCGCCTGGCTCCCCCTGCCACCAGCCCACCGCCGTCGCCGACCAGTTGCCTCCCGCGATATTGTCGAAACGATAGGCGGGCGTCTCGCTGATTGTACCGGCCGCCTGCCGCGTGACGTTGGACAGCCCCCATGAACCGATGTCGGTGCTCGACGGCATCACCGCGCTGTTCGACCGGCTGAGCGACGGGTCGGACATCCGCACCGAATGGCCCGGTCGAGCCTGATAATGGGTGTCGACGTAGAAATAGGCGCCGCCGTGGCTCGCTTGGCTATAGTGCCGGGTGATCTCGATACGCGTCGGCTGCGACCAAGACAGCTCGGCTATCTGCCAAATACCGCCATGAAGTTGGGTCAACACCCCCGGTCCCGAGACGACGCGCGCGACGGCGAAATCCCCGCCCCAGCCCAAATTATTGTTATAGAGGCCGAAGCTATGGACGTTGCTCGGACCGTCGGCCTGGAGGGTGAAGCTCCACGTTAGTGTATCGCCGGCATTGGCATAGAAGCCCTGATACACGCCCGGCCACCCGCCCGGCGTCACTTCATAACGGCTCGCCACTTCGCCGGCGATCAACGTCTCGTCGAGCCTGACATGGCCCAGCCCCCATTGGCCGAGCGGCAATGCCTCGTCCTCGCGGCTATAGTCGAGCCGCGTCACCTGGCCATTGGCGTCGGTGATGAGGGTGAAGCCACTGTGATAATTGATCGTCGTGGTACGATAAACGCCCGGGCTCACCAACTCGCTGATCGCGGCGACCCGGTTCCAACGGTCATAGCCGAACGAGACGTCGCTGCCGTCGCTCTGCGAAATGCCGGCGATCAGCTTGCTGTCGCCATGGTAACGATATTGGGTGACGTAGCGATTGCCGTCGCTGGTGCTATTGTCTTCGGGGGTCAGATCGACCGCGACGCTCAACAGGCGGTTGAGATGATCATAGGCATAGCGCGTGCGCGTCAGATTGGCCCATGCGCCACCCGCGTTGACATAACCCGTCACGACGTCGGTAATGTTATTGCCCGACCAATAATAATAAATCGCCTCGCCGTTCGAGGTCGTTATCTGCGCAAGCTTGTTACCCGAATAGCTATAGCTGAGACCAATGCCGCTCTTGTCATGCTCGCCCGTCAGGTAAACGCCGTTGCTCTGCCAATAGCCATAGGTTTCGACGATCCGCGAGTCGCCGTCGGTGCGCCGCCAAACGCTGCCGTCCCAGGTGATGCTATCATGCGCGCCCGCGCCGTCGGTCGCGACATAGGCGGTGCCGTCATAGACATAGGTGACGATCGAGCCATCGCCCGCCTGGCGTTTGATCGAGGCGCCCAGCGTGTTCAGCCCGACCTGGTCGAACAGCCGCCGATCGGTCGATTGGCGCCAATTGTCGCCATTGTCGTCGCTGAAATCGCCAAGGCTGTTGTAGGTGCGCGCGACCTCGGCATCCTGGCCGCGCCCGACCAGAAATTCGTCGCGGCGGTTGATCAGCAGATTGCCGTTCGCCGCGTTCAGGAAAATCTGCTCGCCGCCGCGCCCGTGCGTGGCGCTTCCCAGCAGGCCCGCCGCCCCCAAGGACGCACCCGACCCCCGCTCGAAACCGGTTCCCGCCCCCGTGAAAATCGCAACCATCGCCGCGCTCCGCTCATCAGCCGTGCCATGCGGAGGTTCACCCCCCGCTTCGATTTGCTTGATCGGGGGCTTTGCGGGAAAGTTTAGCGGCGCCGACGCCGGCCAAGATTAAATTTTTCGGCGCGCCGGACCGCGCCCTTGCCGTGACTTTTCCCCAAGGTTACGGGCCATGGGCACTTGGCGGGCGGGCGCCGAGTCCGTGGCGGGGCAGGCATTTCGTGGAAACAGATCGCGCGCTGAATTTGCTCAACGATATGCTGTGGAACGCGCTGATCGTCGCCGCCCCCTTGCTCGCGGCGATGCTCGTCATCGGGGTCGCGATCAGCATCCTCCAGGTAGCGACGCAATTGCAGGAGGCGACGCTCAGCTATGTGCCGAAACTGCTGGCGGCGGCGGTTATCCTTATCGCCTTGGGCCCCTGGATGGTCACGCGTCTGACCGAGTTCGCGCGCGGGCTCTATCTGATCATCCCCGAACTCGGCCATTGATCATGGCGGATTTGGCCACCCAGGCCTTGGCGGTCCTATTGTTGTCGCTGCGCATCGCGCCCGTCCTCGCCTTCGCCGCGCCGTTCACCTTGCTACGGGTGCCCGCGAGCATTCGTCTGCTGCTCGCGGTGTCGCTCGCGGCATGGCTCGCCGCGGGCAACCCGTCGACGACGTGGCGCGGCCCCTTTCTGGCGGCCGGGCTGGTCGCCACCGCCGTCGGCGAACTCGCGCTCGGCGTCACGCTCGCGCTCGCGTTGCAACTGGCGTTCGCCGCGCTGCTGACGGCGGGGCGCGCGGTCGATATTCAAGCAGGCTTCGGCCTCGCCGCGCTGGTCGATCCCGCGACGCGCGCGCAGCTGCCCTTGGTCGGCACGGTCTTCGCTTATGCGGCCGCCGCGATTTTCTTCGGCCTGGGCGGACCGACCGATTTGCTCGCGATCTGGCAATCCTCGATCGAGCGCGTGCCGCTCGGCGCCGCCGCGATCGGCCGCGACCCGGCGTCGATGATCGGCTTTTGCGGCGCGGTCTTCGTGCTCGCGCTCGGCATCGCCGGGCTATTGCTGCTGATTCTGTTGTTGCTCGATCTGGCGATCGCCTGGCTGTCGCGCACCTTGCCGCAAATGAACGTGTTGGTGCTCGGTTTCCAGGTGAAAGCCGTCGCCACGCTCGCGGCGCTGCCGCTGTCGATCAGCCTGGCGAGCGCGCTCCTCGCGCGGCTGATGCGGCGCGCGCTCGACACCATGCCGCTGCTGATGTGAACCATGGCGGAGCAGCAGGAACAAAATCGCTCAGAAGAGCCGACGCCGTTCAAACTCAAACGCGCGCGCGAACGGGGCATGGTGGCCCGCAGCACCGAACCCGGTTTCCTCGCGGGGCTGATCGCGCTCGCCGCGTTCATGCTCGCCGCGGGCGACGCCACGGCGGCGCGCTTGGCCGAAATGATGCGCCGGGCGCTCGCCGCGGGGATCGACCAGGCCGCCGAGCCCGGGCGACTACCGGCCCTCGTCGGCGCGCTCTATGGCTATGCCGTGGCGCCGGTCCTGCTGCTCGCCGCGACCGCGGCCGGCGTCGCGCTGCTGCTCGAACTCCTGCAGCTGCGCGGTTTCATTCTGAGCGGCCACCCGCTCAAGCCCGATTTCGGCCGGCTCAACCCCGCCAAGGGGCTGAAGCGGCTGTTTTCGGTGCGGATGCTCAAGGAAACGCTGAAGAGCCTCGCCAAGGCGGTCGCCTATGGCATCGCGACCTGGCTGGTGATCCGCTATGCGATCGCCCATTATGGCGAAGTCGCCGCCGATGGCGATCGCCTCGCGGACGCGATGCGCCTTGCCGCGATGCGGCTGCTTTATGTCTTCCTGCTGCTCGCGGTGATGTTCACCGCGATCGATCAATTGCTGGTGCGCCGCGAGTTCATGAAGCAAATGCGGATGAGCCGACGCGAAATCACTCGGGAGAGCAAGGATCGCGAGGGCGATCCCCGCATCAAGCAAAAGCGCAAGCAACTCCACACCGCCTTCGTGAAGGCGAGCAAGAGCGCGGGCGATCTGCCGGGCGCGGACATGTTGGTCGTCAATCCAGAACATGTCGCGGTGGCGCTGCGTTACGATCAGGCGCTGATGCTCGCGCCGCAGGTCATCGCCAAGGGCCGCAATCGCTTCGCGCAGCAAATGAAGGACGAAGCGTTCCGGCTGAACATTCCGATCGTGCGCGAACCCGCGCTGGCCCGCGCGCTCTATCGCCAAACCGAAGCCGGCGACACAATCCCGACCGGGCTCTATGCAGGGGTCGCGCAGCTATATATCGACTTATACCGTAACCAACAGGCGTCATGATGCTCGATCGGCTTTACCGAAACAACAAGGATCTCGCGCTCGTCGGTGCGACGATCATGATTCTCGTGATCTTGTTCGCGCCGATTCCACCGATGTTGCTCGACTTGGCGATCATCATCAATTTCGGCTTCGCGCTGACGATCATGTTGATGACCTTTTATGTCGCCAAACCAGTCGAATTTTCGACCTTTCCATCGTTGTTGCTCGTCGCGACGTTGTTTCGATTGTCGCTCAACGTCGCCGCGACTCGGCTCATCCTCACCGGCGCCAACGCCGGCGACGTGATCGGCGCGATCGGCGCCTTCGCCGTTCAGGGCAATTTCGTGATCGGCCTCGTCGTTTTCTCGATCCTGGTGGTCGTGCAATATGTGGTCGTCACCAGCGGCGCGCAGCGCGTCTCGGAAGTCGCCGCGCGCTTCACGCTCGATTCGATGCCCGGCCAGCAGATGAGCATCGACGCCGATCTCAACATGGGGTTGATCGACCAACAAGAAGCGGTCCGCCGCCGCGAGGAGCTGGAGAAGGAAGCAAGCTTCTATGGCGCGATGGACGGCGCCTCGAAATTCGTGAAGGGCGACGCGATCGCCGGGATCATCATTTTGCTGATCGACATCGTCGCGGGCTGGGTGGTGGGCGTGATGCAAATGTCGATGGAGTGGAACGAAGCGCTCGAACGCTTCACGCTGCTCACCATCGGCGACGGGATCGCGACCCAATTGCCCGCGCTGATCATCTCGGTGGCCACCGGCATCATCGTCACGCGGTCGTCGGCGGACAGCCAATTGTCGAGCGAGATTTTCCGCCAGCTCGCCTCGGTGCCGCGCATTCCGCTGATCGTCGCCAGCGTGCTCGCCGCGCTTTTGCTGCTGCCGGGCATGCCCAAATGGCCGATCATCCTGATCGGCGGGGCGACGCTCGCGGCGTGGTGGCAGATGCGGCGCCGCGCCCCCGCGCGCGGCGGCGAGGCCGAGCCCGAGGCGACGGAGGATGGCGCGCCCGCCCTCGCGCCGCCGCTCGAAATCAAGCTGGGCACCGCGCTGGCCGCGCGTTGGCAGAGCGAACAACCGCTGATCCTCGATCGGCTCGCCGCGCTGCGCCGCACGCGCGAGCAAGAACTCGGGATCGGCTTTCCCGCCGTCAAGATCGGCGAAAGCGAGGCGCTGGGCGCCGATTGCTATGAAATCCGCCTCTTCGGCGCGCGTTACGGGACCGCGCAATTGCCCGAAGGACGATTGCTCGCGATCGCCAGCAATTCCAGTCGCGGCAATTTGCCGGGGGTGGCGACCGTCGACCCCGCGTTCGGCCTGCCGGCGACCTGGATCGAGCCGGGCGCGGAAGCCGAAGCACGCGCCGCCGGCTTCAGCATCGTCGATCCGGTGACGGTGATGGTCACCCATTTCGGCGAAATCGTCCGCGACGAGACGCCGACGCTGTTGACCCGCGCCACCGTCGCCGGGCTGCTCGACGAGGTGCGCCGGCGCCAGACCGGCCTGGTCGAAGAGCTGATCCCCAATTTGTTGACCATCTCCGACGTGCAACGCGTGCTGCAGAATCTGGTCGCCGAGGGCGTTTCGATCGCCAATCTCGATCAAATCGTCGAGCATCTCGTCGATCTCGCGCGGCACCAGAAGGATCCGGGCGAATTGACCGAAATGGTCCGTCAGCGGCTGAGCTACGCGATTTGCCACCAACTCCGCGGCCGCCACGAGGATTTGGCGGTGCTGAGCCTCGATCCCCGCGTCGAGAATCAAATCGTCGCGAGCGTTCGCAGCGGCGGCCAGGGATCGCTCGCGGTCGAGCCGCGGCTCGCGGAGCAATTGTTGCGCCGCTTGGCGCCGCTCGCCGACGCGATGTTCCGCGAAGGGCGCCAACCCGTGCTGCTGTGCGTCGGCGAAGTGCGGCGCCAGATCCGCGCGCTCACCCAGCGCAGCATTCCCAAACTCGCGATCCTCTCGGTCAACGAAATTCCGATGCGGATCAACCTCCACTCTTTTGACGTCGTTCGGTTGGAGACGTGATGATGATGAACGGCTATGCCGCGCTCGCTCGATTTCTGGAGCAGGATCCGGAGAATCTGCCCCTGATCGCCGATGCCGCGCAAGCGGCATTCGACGAAGGCGACGACGACGCCGCCGCGCGGCTGATCGCGCGCCATGCCGCGCTCGCACCCTTGCCGCCGGCGCTCGGCTATGTCGACGGCATGTTGGCGCTGCGCGGTGCCGATTGGGCTCGCGCGGCGGCGTGCTTCGAACCGTTGCTGGCGGCGGGGCACGAGTCGCCCGCGATCCGCTACAATCTTGCCTGGGCGAAGGCGATGCAGCGCGAATTCGCCGCCGCGCTCGACCTGCTCGACGATGCGACCGCCGATGCCCTGCCCCAGGCGGCCGAACTGCAAGTCGAATTGCTCCACCAATTGGGCGAGCTCGACCGCGCGGGCGCGCGCGCGCGGGAACTGCTCGCGCGCTTTCCCGATCATCGCGGGCTCAACGCCGCCGCCTCGACGCTGGCGATCGACCTGGAGGACGAAGCCCTCGCGCGGGCGACGGCGGCCAAGGCCGGCGACCATCCCGAGGCCTTGATCACCCAGGCCACGCTCGCGCTGCGCGACGGCGCCGTCACCGATGCCGCGCGCTTGTTCGAAGTCGCGCTCGAACGCGCGCCGCGAGCGCCGCGCGCCTGGGTCGGCCAAGGACTCGTCATGCTCCAGGCCGGCGACGCGGCCGGCGCGGCGACCGCGCTGGACCGCGGCGCCGAATTGTTCGCCGATCATCTGGGGTCGTGGATCGCGAGCGGCTGGGCGCATCTGCTGGCGGGTGACGTCCAAACCGCGCGCGATCGGTTCGAACGCGCCCGCGCCCTCGACGACACGTTCAGCGAAGCGCATGGATCGCTCGCGGTGATCGACCTGTTGCACGGCGAAACCGAGGCGGCGCGGCGCCATACCGAGGTCGCGCTCCGGCTCGATCGTCAAGGCTTCGCAGGCGCGCTGGCCGCGACCCTGCTCAAAGCCGGTGACGGCGACCCCGACGGCGCCCAACGCCTGTTCGAGCGCGCGCTGACGACGCCGATCGACCAAAGCGGGTTGACGGTCGCGGGCGCGCTCGCGCGCATGGGCCTCGCCGGTCGCTGAGCCGCGCGCCAAGCGCGGCGGCGCGCCGGCTGATTAGAGCGATTTCCAGGCAGGTGGAGTCACCTGCCGACTCGGAAATCGCGGCAAATCAACGATCTAGAGCGGCGATCCGATGCAATCGGATCGAAAACCGCTCTAGCCGCCGCGCAACTCGGCGAGTGCCCGATCGATCAGCGCGGGACCGTCGGGCTCGGCCATGATGATCGCGAGCACCCGGTCGACCAAATGGCCGAACGCGGGATCGTTGCTCACCCGCTCGCCGATCCGCTGGCTGAGCACCGCGTGGAGCACGTGGCGTCGTCGCTCGTCTTCGCCCAGGGCATCGAGCGCGGCGAGCGCGCGCGCGCGCTCCAAGGGCGGCGGGCTCGGCGGCCCGCGCCGTTGCGCGCGAGCGGGCGCGCCGCCGCGGCGGGCTTCGCTGCGCTGCAACTGCTCGCGCAGCATCAGCAGAATTTGATCGGCCTGGCTAATCCGCGTCATCGCCGCGGCATCAGTGGATCAGGCCGCGGCCGCCCAATTGGCCCAGCAGGAACGAGGTCGCCGAAGCTTCCTCTTCGGCGGCCGGCGCCGCGGCGGCTTCTTGTCGGCCGATCAGCTGGCGGCATTGCTCGATGATCAGCCCCATGTCGCGATTGAGCGGCGGATTGTCGTCGTTCGCGGCGATCCCCGCCTCGAGCGCGGTGACGCAGGCGGCGAATTCATCGGCGATCAAATGGCGCAGCCCGCGCACGAACTGGCGGAGATGATGGGCCTCGGGCAGTTGCGCGTCGAGCGGTTGCCAACTCGCGAGCGCGCGCGCCGCCTCGCCCGAGGTCAGCTCGAAAAAGCCGAGCTGGAACCGCGCCAGCGCGAAGTCCGGCGCCAGCGCCACGGCGCGGGTGAACGCGGCATGCGCCTCGATCGGCCGCTGACTGCCCGCGAGCAGCGACGCGCGCAAGAAATGGACTCGCGCATCTTCGGGATAGAGCGCGGCCGCCTGATCGACATAGGCGAGCTGGTTCGCGGGATCGTTCTGCACCGTCGCGATCAGCTTGGCCAATTCTTCATCGCTGCACTGCGTCACCACCTTCTCCTAATGTAAGCCGCCCAGCCGCCGCGCCAGGGATTTGAGCGCCGCGGCATGCAATTGCGACACGCGACCGCGCGAAAGATCGAGCAGTTCCGCGATCTGCGCGAAGCTTACCCCATGCAAATAATGTTGCCGGACGATGAAGGCCTCGCGCTCGCCGAGCTGCTCGATCTCCCGCTCGAGCAAGGCCTGTAACTCGCGCCAAGCGAGGCTATCGTAAGCCGAGGGACGATGACAAGCACCGTCCTCGCGCTCGATCAAGCCGGTGTCTTCGAGCATCAGGCCGATCGCCAGACTCGTGGCCAGTTCGGTGAGCGCGTCGACGGCGCTCTCGCCGCTCATCCCGAGCGACCGCGCGCGCTCGCTCGCCACGCGCCGACGATAGCCGTAATGCGCATCGCGCTCGCTCATTCGCGCGGCGCCATCGGCGATGCTGCCGATGATGCGCGGCTGGGCATAGGAGCGAAACGGCGTGCCGCGCAGGGGATCGAAGCGATCGATCGCCTGCAGCAGCCCCGCATAAGCGAATTGCTCCAGGTCGGCGACTTCCAGCCCGGTGCTCGGACGCGTGCGCAGCTGGCGCCGCGCGAGTTGGCGCGCGAGCGGGCGATAGCGATCGAAAATGGTGGCGCGACAGGCTTGTTCGGCCTCGAAGCGAAACCGCCGCCACAAGGCGGCTTCGACCCGCGGCGGCACTTGGACGAGTTCCATGCCCGACGGGCCACGGCGCCTCATCGAAAACTCCCCAACACCCCTTGCAGGATCAGGCTCCAGCCGTCGATCAGCACGAACATCAAGATCTTGATGGGCAGCGAGATCGTCGCGGGCGGCACCATCATCATGCCCAGCGATAGCAACACGCTGGAGACCACCAGATCGATCAACAGAAACGGCAGCAAGACCACGAAGCCGATCGTGAAGGCGACACGCAATTCGTTGAGCATGAAGGCGGGGGCGAGCTTGAGCAGTTCGACTTGCTCGGGGCGATCGGGAACCCGCGTCTTGGCGATCGCGTAGATCGACTCGATGTCCTGGTCGCGCGTTTGGGCGAGCATGAAGTCGCGCAGCGGCGCGGTGCCGCGCTCGATCGCCGCTTCGACCCCGATCTCGCCCTTCATCAGCGGTTTGAGCGCCTGCGCGTTGAGCGCCGAAAAAGTGGGGGACATCGAAAAGGCGGTCAGGAACAGCCCCAGGCTGATCAGCACCGGATTGGGCGGGGTTTCGGGCATGCCGAAGGCGTGGCGCACCATCGACAGCACGACGACGATCCGGATGAAGCTGGTCATCGAAATCAGGATCGCGGGGACGACCGCGAGCAGCGCGAGCAGCACCCCGGTGCGGACGACATCGGTGCCGATCGGCCCCGTCGCCGCCGCGACGGTGTTCGCCGACCAAGCCGCGCCGGGGGCGAGCAGAAGCGCGATCGCCGCCGCCGCCGACCAAAGCCGGACGATCCTCATTGGCCGAGCTCGCGCCGCTCGATCACTTGCTGCTGCGCCGCCGACGAGAGGATCAAATATTCGCGATCGTCACAGCGGACCAAGCAGAGATCGGCATGCGCGCTCACACGGCGCGCTTCCAGCAGCTGCAACCGGCGCGGCGACCGCTCGAGCGCGACGAAGCCGCGGCCGAACGCGGCGAGATCGATCTTCCCGCCCGAACGCTTGAGCAAGAGCGCGACGATCACCGCGAGCCCCAGGCAAAAGAGCAACGCGAAGATCAATCGCCCCAGCGACAGGTCGAGCTCGCCGCCTCCACCCAAATGGCGCGGCGCGGCGAGCGCGGGTGCCGCCGCGAGCAACGGCAGCGTGATGCGCGCCAAGAAGCTCATTCGGCCGCGCCGCTCACATCGGTGAGGCGAACGGCGAAATGATCGCCGACCGCGACGAGTTCGCCCCGGGCGACCACCGCCCCGTTCAAGCGCAGTTCGACCGGATGATTGAGCGGTGCCGTCAACGCCAGCGTCGCGCCGGATTTGAGCGCGGTCAATTCCGCCACGGTCACCCGCGCTTCGCCGAGCAACGCTTCGAGCGTCACCTGGATCGCCCCGACGATTTCGGGGTTCACGCCGGTACGGGGAGGGGATTGTTTGGTGTCGGTCACGCCAGAGGTTCCACGATTTTCAAGGTAAAGCGATCTTCGTTTTGGCTGAGGCGCGCGCGCCCGCGCGGCGCCGGCAAGGCGTCGAGCGTCAGCGCGAGCGGGTCTTCGAGTCGGCTGTCGAGCACGAGCACGTCGCCCTTGGCGAGGCTGGTCAGATCGTCGAGCGCGAGGCGGCAGGTACCGACCCGCGCGCCGAGCGTCACCGCTACCCGGGCGAGCGCGGGCGTGAGCGGATCGAGCCGCGGCCGAACGACCGGGGGCAAGCCATTCTTGACGAAGCGCGCGAAGCCGCCGGCGGTGAGCCCCAGGCGCAACGACACCGATCGCCCCGCGCCGCCGATTTCCGCGCGGTAGCGATAATCGGCGGCGTTGGTCAGCGGTTGCCATGGCCCCGCCACGCCCAAGAGCGACGCGAGATCCGCCTGTAGCTCTGCCAGGCACTCGCGCGCGACGCGCTCGACCGGCTCGGCGTCGCGCGGATCGACGGGCGGGTCGAGGTTGAGCGCCAGCGCGCCGAGCGCCGCCAGCGCGTCGGCCGATCTGCCGAGCGCGACCCCCGCCGATGCTTCCCAAATCAGTCCGTCGAGCGGCGCCGCCTCTTCACGCGCGGGCGCGCGCGAAAGTCGCGGCCCGTTGGTCGTGAACCAACGGGTGCTCCACCCCTCGACGCGCGCGGCGAGTTCGGCGGCGAGGCGCGCCGGCAGCGTCGTTCGCGGCGGCAACCAATCCTCGGCCGTGCTCACCCTTGACCCCGAATGCCGAACAATTGCTGGATCATGTCGTTGGCGACGCTGACGATTTGCGACGATGCCTGGAAGCCGCGCTGGATCAGGATCAGATCGCCGAATTGCTGCGAGAGATCGACGTTCGACGCCTCCAACCGCTTGGCGAGCACGCGGCCCGCGCGCGGATCGTCCATCGTCATCAGTTCGCCACCGGCGAGGCCCGCGTCCGCGTAAAGCGCGCCGCTGCGCGCTTCGAGCGCCTGCGGATCGCGAAAATCGGCGATCGCGACCGCGCCCAGTTCGTCCTTTTGCTGGTTCGAATAAGCGAGTTCGATCCGACCCTTGGCATTCACCGTCACCCCGGTGATCGCGCCCAGGCCATAGCCGTCGATCGCCGCCGAGCGCAGCGTGGAAACGTCGCCGGCGGAGAAGGACGTCACCCCTTGCGAAAAATCGAGCGTCACGGTCAGCCCGGTGCTGCTGTCGGTGAAATCGAGCGTTCGCGTCGTCGGATCGACATTGCCATTGGAGAATTTGAGCGTCTGGCTACCGATCGCCTTGCCCTTGTCGTCGCTCACCGCGACGGTCCAACTGCCGGGCGTCGCGGTGTCGCGGGTGAACACCGCTTGCCAAACATGCGCGGTGCCGGCCGTGTCGTAAACGGTCAGGTTGCTGACGGTATAGCTCGCCGCGCTGGACGAAAGATTGTCGGCGAAGCGGATGCGCGTCGTCGCCTTGGGCGCGCTCGTGCGTTTGCTGTCGACCGACAGGCTCACCGGCCGACCGGCGCTATCGAGCGTCGCGAGCCGATAATCGGTGCCGGTCAGGACGAGATATCCGTCCTTGTCGAGCTCGAAGCTGCCGGTGCGCGCGTAGAGCCGTTCGGTGCCGTTCAGCAGCACCAGAAATCCCGCGCCGTCGATCGCCAGGTCGAGATCGCGATCGGACTGGCGCAGTTCGCCCTGCTTGAAATTGACGGTGACGTCGCCGAGCCCGACGCCCTGCCCGTCCTTGCTCCCCGGATCGGTGAGCGACACGCCGCGCGCATCGGCGCCGACATAGTTGCGGAAGCTGACGTTGGCGCCCTTGAACCCCGTGGTGTTCAAATTGCTGACGTTGTTGCTCACCTGCTGGAGCCCGCGCTGATAGGCGTTGAGGCCGGACAAACCGACGAAAATCGCTCCGAACATCTCAATTTCCCCTTCTGACCTGAGTGACGCCGCTCAGCGGCAAGTTGCTGATCGTCTGCTTGTCGTCGGTTTCGATGGTGAGGGTGGGCGCACCGTTTTGAAAGGCGATCGCGGTCACGCGCCCAGCCAAGGTTCTGTCGCCTTGCGCGACGTCGACCAACTGCCCCAGCAGCCCGGTCGCCTGGGACACCCCCGTCGCGGCGACCAGTTGCTGCAAGCGATCGTTGCTCGTTTGCCCCTGCTGAACCTGCGCGAACTGCGCGAGCTGGGAGACGAACTGGAAATTGTCCATCGGCTTCAGCGGGTCCTGATAAGTGAGCTGAGTCAGGATGATCCGCAGCAGCGAATCGAAGCTGAGGCCGAAGGCGTTGGTCGCTTGGTTCGCGTTCTGCGCCGACGACGGGTTTTGGGGGGCGCTCGGCTGCGCCGGTGCGGTGGGCGTGATCGGCTCGGTCTGCATCATTCTCGCTCGCCACGCTGGGGGGTCAACAAGCTCAGCCGCGCGAGCGGCCAGCCGTGGCGCGATAGCAGCGCCGCGACGGAGTCGCGCAAGCGCGCCCGCTCGGCCTGATCGAGCGCGGTCGCGCGGATCGCGACGCTGAGCCCGGCATCGAGTTCGGCGAGCGCGACCGCGACCGGCGAGCGCGACTGAACGGGGAACCGCCATGCGCGCTTCGCGATCGGCGCGGCGGCCGTCGGCATTTCCGGCGCCGCGGGCCGCAGCGTGAGGACGGCGGCCGGCGCGGCGAGCGCGTTGGCCGATGCGGCGACCGGGGGGCGTTGGGCGGCGCTCGCGCCGTTCGGCTTGGCCTCGCCCGTCGGCGCG